>TARA_B110000285_G_scaffold56739_1_pt1 | contig 16530 bp, 18 predicted proteins | sample TARA_B110000285 | Tara Oceans TARA_B110000285 (sample SAMEA4397756) | marine metagenome | biome: Polar Biome; feature: [SRF] surface water layer (ENVO:00010504); material: water (ENVO:00002006), including particulate matter (ENVO:01000060) such as... | depth 5 m
TGCTAATATGCTGTATAATATAGGTAGTATATAAAGGTGGGTCAAACAAGCATTTTAAACTCATCTCCCAGCCTATCTAACCTCTAACCATACTAACATACTACAAATATATACGATGCTTTAAACAGGCTTATACATAGCTTAAATCAAGTATAAGTTTTATCTATGGTGAGGGTCGTTTGCATAGATTAACGTGATAGTGCTTTTTGGGATGTGTAGTAAGCCACTTCAATGAATTCAACCAAAAGTCAAATATCTTTTCAATGAAAACAGACAAACCAATTTTGAAAATATAATTAAATGTTGAAATATCTTTTCGGTTATTATTGATGTATTGATTTTGAAATATAAATAACACCCTCCATATTATTTTAATATGTTGTTAGCTAAACAACTGATAAAGCTTAGATGCTCGTTAGTTTGAATATTTACTGGGTGTATCGAAAATAATAAAGGATAAATGCAATTACTAAGGAGACTTGATTGACCTGAGCCAATAGCCATATTACTGCTAAAGTTTAGTAGGTTATAGAGAACTACGGCTCTTAATATGATAACTAAAAAAACATTAAAGTGTTCGCCTATTATAGATAAATAATATAGTAATCTTATTAACTATAAATTATACCTATGCTAATCTTTAAAGTAACGTACAAATCCTACTATAAAAAATAGTAACAATATTATTACAATACCATTCATAACTTAAAACATTTTAAATTGACTATTATCCAGCTCTTCCCATGCAAGTATTTGTTTCTTCACTTGATTGATGTCTTGACTGATTTCTGACCTATTAAGTTTAAGAGACTCCATTCTTTCGTTTAGAGTCTCTATATTCTTACTTATTTCTTTTTCTGTGTATGTATTATGCTTCATATTATCTACTGCTCATAATATTTTTTATCATTAAAATAACAAGCTACTATAGTGTCTGATGATAACCCTACACCTTCTTTAATCATAGCTCCCTTGTATTCTCTTACATCTTTAAGGTTGTGGTATCTGTAAACATCTTTAGACACATATATGACTTCGTATGGATTTTCAAAATAATCTTTCAATAACCTACTAAATATCATATTTAGCTTAAATAGTGTTTTTATTTTTATCATACTAATCTAATCTTAGAAATTCAGATTGAGCATACTCCATAAACCACTCTTTATTATTTTCGTACTTCTCTACGATAGCCTCAAGTATAACAACCTCCTCTATAGTCTTGAACTTAGAGATTCTGTCTATTAGAGAATCAACCTTATTTAATATGTTGGTAGTCATCATAGGGTCAGACTCATAAATAACATCAAAAGACTCTCTTACGATAGGTTCTAATATATTAATCATCCTGTTACCCTGTTGTTTTAAATCCTGCTTGTATCTGTTCGTGGTTATAAGCGACTCATTAGCCTCTAATAACAACTGCGATAACAATATTGACTTTAAAAACATAATCTGCTCATCTGTAATCTTTGTTTCACTCATAATTATCTGGGTTTTTGTTTATACTCTTCTATATTTGTAAATCTAACTCTCATCTCACACCTCATAAACACTCTTTTTAAGCCATCATCTCTACACAGTATGTCTTCGGATAGAATAGCCTTATCAAGATAAGATTTCTTCTTTAAATCAAACACTGAACGAGTAGATATAACATTGTAAATATTATTGCTGGTTAAGCACTTAAAAGAACCAAACCTTATACAATCGTTACTGTCTAAAATATTCATTATTAGTAGTTAGATTGCAAATATAAAACTAATATACGGAATACACAAAAATAATTAACACAAAAAATAAAATTATAGTTATCTCATTATAAGATAAAGTATTTATGATGAATGATTTTAAAATCAACATACCAGATAGTTTAAGAGATATTACATTGGGTCAATGGCAAGAATACATTGATATATATGATAAGAATAAGGATGATGATAGTTCTGATTTCTTAGACAGAAAGATGTTAGAGATATTTTGCGGTGTAAACTTACAGCACATAGACCTATTAGGTCTTAATGTTTACGAGGATGCAATAAATCACGTATCAAACATATTAAACTCTAAAGCAGACTTGGTAAGCACCTTTGATTTAAAGGGAACGGATGGTGTAATAGCACACTTTGGAATGATACCTAACTTAGACAAAATGTCTTATGGTGAATTTATAGACTTAGAGAAATATATATTTGTTGAGAAGGATATGCATAAGGCAATGGCAGTTATGTACAGACCAATAAAGTTTCAAACTAAAGAAAAGTATCTTATACATGACTATAAGGGAACAGAGTATCTCGCAGAGGTGATGAAAAGTACTCCTTTAGACGTTGCATTCGGTGTGCGGGTTTTTTTTTATCGTTTAGCGACAAAATTAGGCAATTATACGATGGTCTCTACTCTGAAGGATTTGCAGACGAAACAGGAGGGCAGGGTAGACGAGCATTCGGTCAAAAGTGGGGAATCTATCAAGCAATATATACACTCGCTGGAGAAGATGTCAGAAGAATTGGAGAAGTTACAGGACTCCCAGTACACCAATGTCTAATGTACTTAGAATTTGTAAAAGAGAAGTTAGATTTAGAAAATAGAATGATTAAAGCACAAATTAAATGACGCACATTTACGACATATTAGAAACAATAAAAACAGAATTGCTGTCAAGTCCTTCAGTAAACACTGTTACTTACGGAGATTTGACTGATGTAGACTTAGATAAGACAACAATGTTTCCACTATCACACATTTTAATAGATAATGTGACTTATAAGGAAAGAACTGTACTATTTAACATAAAATTGTTATGTGCGGACATTATAGACTACAATAACGAAAAGTCTGATTTCGACTTGTTTTACGGAAACGATAACTTACAAGACGTATTAAACACTCAATTTGAAGTCATAAACACTTTTATAATGAAGTTGATGAGAGGTGATTTATTCAAAAACCTATATCAAGTAACTTCTCAACCTATAGCAACCCCATTTAAGGAGCGTTTTAGCAACGAACTTGCAGGGTGGAGTGTTGACATATCAATAGAAATTCCAAATGGAGCAAGCATCTGCTAATGGAGAATTTAAACTCAGCTTTAAACGAAGCAGGAAAAAATATTGTAGAGGAATTAAAGAGTCTGGCAAGAAAGGATAACTTCTTTGCAAGCGGTAACTTAGAGAACTCTTTTTATTATGAAGTTGAGGGGAATAAAGTTAACATATACGGAGCAAGATACACTAATGCGCTTTCAGAAGGTATTAGCACCAATACTGGAGGAACTAAGGCTGACTTTTATAACAAGGTAGATAATATAAAGTTATGGGCAAAACAGAAAGGTCTTCAACCAAGAAGCAAGGATGGGAGGTTTATAAAATCATCTGACAGGAACTTAAAGAATATGGCTTTTAATATAGCTAAAAGCATTGGTAAGAAAGGAATATCTAAGAGATTTGGATATAAGGGTAGTGGATTCTTTCAGGAAATGAAGAAAAACGTAATAGGGAATATAAGTGAGATAATAGCAGAAGCTTACAAGAAAGATATAATAATACAAGTAGAAAAATTAAATTTAAAATATAATGGCAATTAATACAAGAAGTCCTTACTTCCTATCCATAGGTGGTGCTACAACTGCTTCAGCTACATTGGACTTAACAATCTGGAGTGGAGCTATATCACCAGTACCAACAACCAAAGAATACGAATTAAAGAAATCTGTTATTTCTGGAGGAAGTACAGTGGTCAATTTTGAGATATCAGAACTTGTAAGAGATTATCTTGAAGTAACATTTAATGGCACTTACTCAGGAGCAGCAGTATATGTTTATTATGTTTTAAAAGCATTTGATTTAGATAATGTACAGGTTGGTTCTACGCAATCTAATACATTGTTGGGATTTGATAGCTACTCTTACTTTGAAGAGCCTTTATTTGACATATCAGACAGCTCTTTAATGATGAGCAATAGAAAGATGTTTGTATTGGCTGGAAACCCTGCTTTAATACCTGTAAATTCAGCTTTAACTCCATCTGTTGAGTTTTACTCAAAAGGACAATTACTTTCCACTAAATCAATATCATCTACTACAAACAGTAATACACAAATACAATATGTATCTTTTGATGGACTGTATCCAACCCTAACTCCTTACAAGGATAGAGTTCAGGACCAAGCAGAAGGAGGTATCTACGAGAGCAATGCCTGTATAATATCTTTTTTCGATAGTCTTGAAGATAATTCAATAGTTGATTCCGTAAAAGTTACTGATTCCACAGGGGTTTACATCATAGATGTTGAAACTATTGAAGAATGTAGGTATGAGCCAAAGAAATTAACATTTATAAACAAATATGGAGCATTACAAGACGTAATATTCTTCAAGAAGTTTGTTAAGAAAATGGATGTAAAGAAAGAGTCATACAAGGCGAATATACTAACATCAAGCAACACTTACAGCACAAGCTCTCATGTTAAGAGGGATTTCAACATAATTGGTAGCGAGAAGGTAACTATAAGCAGTGGATGGCTAACTGAGGAGTATAACGAGGTATTTAAGCAAATGATGTTGTCTGAGAAGGTTTGGATAACCAATGTTAAGGATGGTGTTTCTCAAGTATTGCCATTAAACGTAATCACATCAGACTTATCTCAGAAAACATCCTTAAACGACAAGCTTATAGAATATACTATAGAATTTGAAAACTCATACGACACAATAAACAACATTAGATAAATGAAGCAGATTCAACTATATGTCGAAGGTCAAAGGCTTGATATGTTTAACGATGAGAGCGTAAGTGTTACCGACACGCTAAAAAACGTCAAAGATGTAAATAAGCTGTTCACTGAATACTCGCAAACCTTTAAAGTTCCTGCAAGTAAGATTAATAATAAGGTTTTTAGACACTATTATAATTCAGATATAACGAATGGGTACGATGCAAGGATAAGAGTACAAGCAGAAATAGAATTAAACAACCTATCATTTAAGAAAGGCTATATAAAGCTCGAAGGAGTTGATTTAAAGAACAATAATCCTAACAGCTATAAGATTACATTCTTTGGCTCTACAGTGTCCTTAAAATCGCTATTAGGAGAGGATTTATTATCCGACTTAGATTGGCTTAACAATTTAGCAACTGATGACCAAGGAGATGTTTTGACTTTTTCTGCAACTACTATGAAGAAGTATTTAACTACATCTGTAGATAGAACTATTGCAGGAATAACTTACTCAAACCCACTGCAAGTTCCTTTAATGACAAGACAACAAAGGCTTTATTATGATTCTAATAAACACATAGCTGATGATTCTAACTTGAAATATGGTAATGGTAGCGGTCAGTACGTACAAGGAGTTAAATGGAATGATTTAAAGCCTGCTATTAAAATGCCTTTTATAATTAAAGCTATTGAAGAAAAATACAATATAGCGAATGGATATTTTCAAGACCTAAAGTTTAGCGATGATTTCTTTAACACAAGTAATAAAGCTTGGGATGATTTGTATATGTGGTTACACAGAACGCAAGACCAAATGGAAAACCCAACACCTGTTGAAATAGGTGATGTGTTAGTTAGTGATTGGAGTCCTGCAAAGTTAGATGCTGGTGTATCAATTAAAAGTGGAGGTGAGGTTGTTGAATTTAAACTTGGTAATAACGTTTCATCTTATTTTAGCCTTTCATTTAATGTATCAGTTGCTTCAGGTTACACAAATATTTCATATAGTTATAAGATTTACGCAGATGGATACTTAGTTAAAAGTAGCGGTACTTTGGTGGGGACTTCTTTAAACGTAACCCTATTTACAAACTCTCAATCAAGCGTGTACGAGGATAAGGATTTAACTGTAGAGTTTAGTTTTACTGAATATATGGAAATCACATACGCATATTATTCTTTAAACGGAGACTGGGATTACGAAACCAATCAAACTCATCAAGTTTACGGAAACCCTACTGCTGTAAGTGAAGGTTTTCAAATATTCCCTACTCAGCAAGTTCCTAAAATGAAGGTATTAGATTTCTTAACAAATGTATTTAAGATGTTTAATTTAGTAGCTTATATTGAAGATGGCATAACTGTGGTTAAGACACTTGATAGTTTTTATAATGAAGGTAGAGGCGGTATTGATAATACAGAAATTGGTTATGATATTACTTCATATATTGATGTTACCTCAAGCCAATCAAACTCAGCACTTCCATTTAGGGAAATAATATTTACCTATCAAGGGTTGGCTACTTTTTTAGCAGAGAATCACAATCAACTGTTTAACAAAAATTGGGGTGAAGAAGAATATAGTACAAATGATAGTACGATATTTTCAGGTGGTATATTTAAGTACGAAATAGCCTTTGAACACTTGAAGTTTGAAAGACTTTATAATATTGCTACGGAGGTTGAAACAGGTATTCAATGGGGATATCATGTAAGCGACACGAAAGACCCTTATGTAGGAAAACCTGCGCTTCTGTACATGAACTTAAAAACAGTACCAGCATTAGAGGATAGTCAAATATCGTTTGTAAATGAAGTTGATTATCTTACGAATGTAGCTGAAGCTCACGAACCAATATCTACTTATTACGCACCAAGTAATTCAGATATGAACGTGACTCCATTTAAAGACCAACCATCACTAAACTTCTATCCAGAATTTGATGAATGGGAAGGTACTGAAAAAAATGGTAATACACTGTTTAACAAATACCATAAACAATATATGTCATCTATTTTTAATAAATCAAACAGGCTAACTAAGGTTTCTGCTTACTTGCCTATGAAGATATTATTAAACTACTCATTAGCAGATAGGTTTTATATTTCAGGTAAAAGTTATAAAATAAATTCAATTGAAACAAACTTGCAGACTGGAAAGTCAGATATTGAACTACTGAATGATATTTATATCGCTGAAGTTGATGATGTTGCTCCATCAAATCCAACAAATCTAAGCTCTCCATCACAAGGAGAAACAACTATAGATATAACTTGGACTGCTTCTACAGGAGATGTGACTGGATACATAGTTGAGTTAAATCAAGGTAGCACACTGATTACTATAGGTAATGTAACATCTTACACTATAACTAACCTTACTGGATTCACCACCTATAGAATAGCCTTAAAAGCTTTTAACTCTTTTGGAACAGAATCAGGAATATCTAATGTAATAGACGTACAAACAACTCAATAAAAATATGATAAGAGAAGCTTTAGAATTATTAAGAAATAACGAATGGTTGATTGAGGATTTAGATATAAATATAGCTAAAGGTCTGTATGAATTACCATCAACTTTCAAGGAACTAAGAACTAACAATAAAAGAAAAAAATTAACAAATGGCATCAGATAGCAAAATAGTAATAGAATTAGCGATTGAAGAAGCAGGTGCTAAGGTAACTCTACAGCAGGTAAATGATGAGTTGAGTAAGCTGTCAAAAACGAGTTCAGATTATAAATCTAAATTAGAAGAGGTATCTAAAGCTGAAAATAATTTAAGTAGAGTTCGTAGAAAAATATCTGCCGAAGTAAGCAACCAATACAAACAAACAGTAAGAACTGTAGATGGACTGAAACAACATATTCGTTCATTAAGAGAGGTTCAGTCAGCAACAGCTACTACTAACAAGAGCTTTCTAAGCTATGAGTTAAGAATAAAAGAAGCACAAGAGGAATTACAGAAGTTAACAGCTACTCAGAATAAGTTCATACCTGCCAATGGTAAAATGGGCAAGAGTGTAGGCGGTCTTAATGGAAGAATGACCACCTTAAAAGACAATACAGGTAGTGCTTCAGCAGCAGCTATGGAACTTGGTAGAGTTGTATCTGATGCGCCTTATGGTATTAGAGGTATGGCGAATAACGTTTCTCAGTTAGCTTCTCAGTTGTTTTATATGGCTGGACAGCAAGCTGCTGCAACCACTGCCACTACTGCTGGAACTAAAGCTACTGTTGCAAGTACTGTAGCCTCAAATGCAGATACATTATCTACTGCTGAAAATGCTACTGCAAAAACAGTAAACTCCACAGCTAAAACAGCCAATAACATAAACACCAAAGCAGGTACTACAGCTACTACTGCATCTACAGTCGCAACAAACACATCTACAGTCGCAACAGAGGTGGCTACAGTCGCAACAGTTGGTTTTACAGGAGCTTTAAAGCTTATGTGGAAAGCATTGATGGGTCCTTTAGGTATATTACTTGGAATACAGGCTGTTATTGCTGCAATAGACTACTTTTACGGAGCTAACACTAAAGCTGAGAAATCATCTAAATCATTAGCGGATGAAGTTACTAATTCCGTAGGTACTTTTAAGAGACTAAATACAATACTTCAACATAACACTACATCTATTGATGATAAGAAAAAAGCGTTAGAACAACTTAAAAGAGAATATCCAGAAGCTATTGAATTAGTTCAATCTTACTATGATAATATAGAATCTGGTAATGCTAATGTAGAGGAATCTATAAGACTCGAAAAAGAATACACTAAGATAATTATAGAAGAAGGGAAAAAGAGAGCTGCTATTAAAAAAGTAGACGAGCTTTCTGGAAAGCTTCTTGAAAAGGAAATTGAACGTAATGAAGGAATAGAAGAGTCAAGAAGAGACCTTGACGAGGCTTTAAGTAAGATTGATGACGAGGCTTTAGTTAGAAAGATTAAGAATACCGCAGATATTGTTCAGACCAATTACGATACAACAAAGTCTTATCAAGACCAGTCTTCAGATGTTAAGGCTGCTATGATAGAATTACTTAATGCTGAGGAGTATGGTGGTAGTGAACTTTATTCCGCTATAGTTAGTGGTATTTCTGGTATAGAAGAGCTGAATAAAACAATTGCCAAGTATGCAATGGAATCTGGAGGTATATTTGATGGAGCTAAAAAAGCTGCTCAAGAATTAGCTGATTTAATATTTAAATTGGATAAGGATACATTACAACACACTGTAGACATAAATAACGCTATAATAGCTGACGATAAAACAAAATACTCAGAGAAAAAGCGATTAATAAATGAAAACTATGAAATATCTAAATCTATTATAAGGAAAGAAAAAAACCTAAGAGATGATGCTATAACTGAAAGAAACACTGAGACTGAAAAAGACGATATAGATAAAAAAGCATCTTTACTGGAGTTTAACAGAGAACACTTGAAACTTCAGGTAAAACTTCGTGACCAGTTAGCAGCGTTAGATAAAGGTGGTAGAAGAGAGAGAATATCTCCATTTAAAACACCAGAGGAACTTGATTTAGAAGTAGAGTCTAACCTAAAAGCTATAGATAAATTAAACTTTGAGATAGCTAAAAAGAGGCTTGAAAATGATGAAAAAGAAGCTTCACTTCTTGATAATACTGAAGAGGCAAGACTTGCTATAAAAAGAGATTTCGAGGAAAAAAACTTACAGCTTGAGCTACAGTATAAGCACAAAGCTTTAGAGTCTAAAAAACAATTAGAAATTCAGGACGCAAAAGATGATTATCAAAAATATGTAGATGGTTTAGATGCTAAATTACAGGCTTATAAAGATAAGTTAAATGCAACAAACAACACTTTAACTGATGCTGAAAAGGTTCAGATAAAAATTGCTTCTGACGCAGTAAAAGAAAAAAGAAATCAGGCAGGAATAGAATTAGGGTTTACTATAGAGGAGATAAAAACAAAATACAGTGAACTGTTTCCTTTGTATCACACACTTGCAGAACAAGCAAAAAAGGCTTTAGGAATAGGTGATGATGCTGAAAATTTAGACTTAAAGCTTAAAAAGTATCAAGATTTTGCAAAGGCATCTTCAGATATAATATCTGCTGTGGGTGATTTTGCTACTGCTGAATTTGACAGAGAATTAACCATAGAGCAAAACAAAACTACCGCTTTAAATAATGAATTAAATAAAAGACTTGATAATGAAAATCTATCAAAAGAACAAAGAAAAGGAATACAGAACCAAATATCTAAAAACGATGAACAATTAAGAATAAAACAAAATGCTATTGAGAAGAAGAAGTTCAAAATGCAAAAAGCAGTTAATATAGCGACTGCGGTAATGAATACAGCAGCAGCAGCGGTAGGGGTTTTAAGAGATACTGATGGTGGAACTTTTGCGAGAATTGCTGCAATGGTTGCAGTTATAGGTACAGGTTTGGCTCAAGTAGCAATTATTGCCAGACAAAAATATGCAGCACCTGCTATTGGTGGTGGTAGTTCTGGAGGTGGTGGGTCAGGCGGTGGAGAAGACAAGGAAGATGTGTTTAACATAGTTGGTCAATCTCAAGGAAGTCAACTTGCAGGTGCAATACAGGGTCAGTTTAATAAACCATTGAAAGCTTATGTAGTAGCAAGAGATGTTACTAATCAGCAAGGAATAGACAGCAACATTGAAGGGAACGCTTCGATAGGAGGTTAATTTGATTATAGAACAGAATACAATAAATTAGTTAACATATTATAAAATAATTACATCATGAAAGATTTAGACACAATAGAGTTATTTATAGATGATGCCAAAGAAGATGATGGCATAGAAGCTATATCTTTAGTAGAATTTCCTGCAATTGAGGAGAACTTTATCGCACTTAGTAAGCATAAATTAGAATTTAAAACTGTAGACTCTGAAAAAAGGATTATAGTTGGACTTGCGTTAGTTCCAGATAAAATGATATACAGACGCAAAGGAGATTATGAGTATAATGTTATATTCTCTAAGGAGACTGTAAGAAAAGCTTCTGAGCTATACTTAAAACGTCTTAAACTAAACAATGCTACATTAGAACATGATGAACAAATGACTTCAGGTGTATCTGTAATAGAATCTTGGATAGTAGAAGATACTGAAAAAGATAAAACTGCTTTATACGGATTAAATGCTGTAAAAGGTGCTTGGGCAGTTACTATGAAAATAGATAATGATAAAGTTTGGGAAGACGTTAAGGCTGGTAAATACTTAGGATTAAGCATTGAAGGTATGTTTAGCGATAGCAGTCAAGATGAAGAGGAAATAGAGGCTTCAAACGTTATAGACGAACTAAGAAAATTACTTTCATAATGAAAGCTGTATATTGTAAATGTAAGAACACTTATTCAATTAAGTGTGATAAAAACAAGAGCAAGAAATGTCATGCTCCAGATTATTGGAAGCAGGGCATAGGGAACATTTCATCACAAACAAACTACCTTCTTCAGCAAGATGATGATTTCATATTACAAGAAGATGATAATCAAATAATAGAATAATGTCAGATTTAAGAATTTCAGAGTTACCATTAGCACAAACTATACAAGGAAATGAGAAAGTAGTTCTTGTGCAGAATAATGAAACAAGAAGAAGTACTGTTCAGGACTTGTTAAACTCCAATCAAAATACAAGCAACTTGGAGTTTGAGGGTGATACTGGTTCAGGTTCTGTTGAAATAGAATCACAGGTCTTATCTGTAACAGGTACAAATGGAGTTACAACTGAGGCAAATGGAAATTATATAAATATAGACACATTATCGCTTCAAGAAGATATATCATTAAATAGTGACAATATTGCTATAAATACAGAAGCGATATCAGAAAATACCGCTAAAGTAGGAATCACTCCTCAGCAAATATCAGACATTGGAGTCAATAATAGTAAGGTTGGTATTACACCACTACAAGCCAGTGATATAGTTGCAAATACAGCTAAAGCTGGTATATCTCCAAGTCAATCAAGTGCTATTTTAGCAAATACTGAAAAGGTAGGCATCACAAGCAGCCAAGCATCAAACATTGTAACAAACAGCAATAAGGTTGGTTATACAGAAGCTCTTGTATCTGCAAATCCAAACGTATTATTAAATACATCTAAAGTTGGTATAACTTCTGAGCAATCACAAGCAATATTAGATAATACAGCAAAAGAGGGTGTAACTAATTCTCAGTCACAAGCTATTCAAGCAAATACACTTAAAGTCGGTTATACCGATGCACTTGTTTCCGCTAATACTGATGTTGTAGCGAATACCGCTAAAGTAAGTATTACTCCTGCTCAGACAACTGCAATATCGGACAACACATCTAACATAGGATTAAATACAGGAGATATAAGCACTATAAACAGTACTGCTGAATTTTTATCAAATAAAGGACAAGCAAGTGGTTATGTTCCTTTAGACGAAAATGGTAAGATTTTAGAAACATATTTACCTGCATCTATCGTTGGACAATTATCATACATTGGAACTTGGAATGCAAGTACAGATGACCCAACATTACCTGACGCAACAACAGTAAATGGAAACTATTACATTGTGTCAACCGCAGGAACGTATTTAAGCGTTTCTTATGAGATAGGGGATTGGATTGTTTCAAATGGTGTTGCTTGGCAGAAAATAGACAATACAGATGATGTTAAAACTGTATTCGGTAGAATAGGAAATATTTTAGCAACAGAAGCGGATTATAATGCGTTTTATCCAACACTTACAGATTTACCTAACTTAGTATCTAATAATTCAGATGTTGCTTCAAACACGCTTAAAACAGGCATTACAGCACAACAGGCTTCTGACATAACTGCAAACAATGCAAAGTTAGGATATACGGATGCGTTGGTTTCTGCTAACTCTGATGTAGCTGCAAATACTGCTAAAGTAGGAATAACAACTCAACAAGCTTCTGATATTGAAACAAATAATTCTAAGATAAGTTATACAGATGCTTCTGCTGTGTCAACAAACACTCAAAACATAGCTACCAACTCACAGAATATTGGTAACATTGCATCGGCAAACGACTCATCAATAACTCTTCAAGCAGGTGTTGGATTATCTGGTGGAGATGTATTTACTACTAACCAATTATCAGACGAAACTATATCTTTTGATGTAGATTTAGACCAATTATCTGATTCTGGTACTTTACTAAACACAGATAAAATTGTTGTTATAAAGGGAACATCTTCTAATAAAACAGCTATACAAAGTGTTCCTTTGAGCTTATTTAACAATGATGAAGGTTGGACTTCTAATTCTGGTGACATAACAAGTGTGGAGGCAGGAACAGATATGACTGGTGGAGGTGTTTCTGGAGATGTTGTACTTAATGTAACTTCTTCTGTAGCAGCAGATAATAATTCAATTGTCAAAAGAGACTCTTCGGGTAACATATTAGCAAATAAGTTTCAAAATGGAAACACTAATACTAATTCAACTATAGGTGTTATATTAACTCAAGTTGACACAGCGTCAAACAACTATATATCACCAAGCACACCAGCTCAATTTAGAGCAGGAGTAACAGATTCACATTACACTAATAATTTAGGTACTATAACAGGAGTAACAGGCTCAGGTGGACTAACTGGTGGAGGTACTTCTGGAAATGTAACGCTATCTGTCGATAGTACTTTTGTTAGAACATCTGGCGCACAATCCATAAGTGGTGTAAAATCATTTACAGGCGATGTAATAGTGGGAACTAATATTTATACAACCCAAGACACATTAAAGGTTCAGGCAGGTGGAACTAATGGAACTTATATTCAAGTGAATGATTTAAGTAGTGAGGTATTATCTAATGGAGATATATTTGCAAACAATCTTAGCGGAACAAATACAGGTGACCAAGATTTAAGTAATTATGTAACCTTAGATACCACGCAAACAATAAGCGGTGCAAAGACGTTTAGTGCAAGTCAGACAATTATTAATGGCAACTTTGAAGTAGATGGTACTATTAATTTTAATAGCAATGGTGACCACGGCTTTCTTTTAAATTCAGGGGCAGGAACTTTCTCTTTAGGAGATAAAGACGAAGTTGGTTACGGAAATTTTATAGAAAGTGATAGTGGCAGTATTGATATATACAATAACGCAGCTTTAACGCTCAGGGCAGACTTAAATAATAGAGTAGGTATTGGAACAGGTGCAAATGCTCTATCAAAAAAATTTGAGGTAGTTGGTAACACTTTACTTAATGGTATAGAATTCAACACAGGTTATGGTCAGCAGTTTATAAGCGCAGGAACTGGCACTACGATTAACTTTGGTCAACCAACTTCGTATGTGCAGAATGTTTTTGTTCAAGGTAAAATACAAGCAAGTAGCAGCGTTAGGGTTGGTGATAACACTGCCACCGCATCAAGTTCGGATGCAGGAGCAATAAGGTATAGGGTTTCAGGGAATAATAGCTACGTAGATATGTGTATGCGAACAGGCAACACAACATATGCGTGGATTAACATAGTACAAAATCAATGGTAAAATGGGAAAAGTAATACAATCTGACGTATTTCACGGTCAGACAATGTTTTTAAATTGGAGAGGGTATCACGGAACTTCTAATCAGCTTCTAACAGTATACGACACAGGTATGACCACTACTTATCCGTTCGCTTACCCTACAATAATACCCCCTTTTAAAGGATGTGTTAATAAAGTAAGTATAGTAAACAATCCTTATAGCTCTTACACCACTGGACCAACAGGTAGCTCTGCTACTTTAGAAGTTTGGTTAAATGGTAGTTTTGAGGATTCAGACACAGTAAGTTACACCGCAGGCACAGCGGGAGAAGTAATTACTTTTGATTTTAGTGAAAACGTACAGTTTAATGCTAATGATAAAATAGTTTTTAGATTTCAAGCGGACGGCTTATGGAGATACGTGAACGTGGGGATACTATTAAAAGAATTAGCTTAATAAATAAATAAATAAATTATGATTATATATAATTGGGATTGCAAAACAGTGGATGCTTATCCACAAGACGGAGAATACACAGATTTAGTATACAATGTTCATTACTTTGTAACAGGGGAAGATAGCGAGACCGCTTACATAGGAACCATTATTGGTACACAAAATTTAAACGTTAGTGACGTCACTGAGTTTATACCTTTTGAGGAACTTACAAATGAAATTGTAGTTGGTTGGACAAAGTCAACTATGGGGGAAGAGCAAGTAAAGTCTATTGAAGATAACATAGCTTTTCAAATAAAACAAATGATTAAACCTACTTCTGTTACCTTAACAATTAGAGAACTTAAATAAACAAATAAGACAGTAATTTTATAAATAGTTATATTAATATAAACCAATAAGTATGAAACCAACAGAAATCCTTAACAGCGTAAAGGAGCTTTTAAATCTATCTAAAGTAGAGGTTAAAGTTGAAGACATCGCTGTAGAAGAATCAGTAGAATTATCTACAGAAGAAGTAGCTGAAGAAGTTGCACTTGCTGAAGAAGAAGTTGTAGTTCCACAAGAGGCAGTAGCTGAAGAAGTAGCTGTTCCAATGGGATATGTAACATCGGAAGAGTTATCAGCAGTAAAATCTGAATTACTATCAATGATTAAAGCCTTGATAGAAGATAAGCCAATGGGAGATGTAAAAGAAGTTCCAGAGGAGTTATCAAAACAAGAGGAAGTTGAATTATCTGAGAACGTAGAGGAAGTAATACACTCACCAGAAAATTCAATAGAAACTAAGAAAAGTTTATTATTAAACCAAAACAAAGCTATGACTACAGAGCAAAGAGTCAATAGTATGTTATTCAATTAAAATTAAATAAAAATGGCTACTACTACAAACATTACTACTACTTATGCTGGAGAAAGTGCAGGGAAATATATTTCTGCTGCTTTACTTACAGGTAACACAATCGCAAATGGAGGATTAACTATCCGACCAAATGTAAAATTTAAAGAAGTTGTAAAGAGACTTGAATTAGATGGTATCGTAAAAGATGGTACTTGTGATTTCGCTGATACATCAACTTTAACATTAACTGAAAGAATCCTTGAGCCAAAAGAGCTACAAGTAAACTTAGAGTTATGTAAGAAAGATTTCCGTTCTGACTGGGATGCTATCCAAATGGGATACTCTGCTTTCGATAACTTACCATCTTCTTTCCAAGACTATTTAATTTCTTATGTTGCTGCTAAAGTAGCTCAAAAGAATGAATTAAATGTATGGCAAGGTGTTGATGCTAACGAAGGAGAATTTGATGGTTTTGAAGCTATCTTAGGAGCTGATACTGCTATTCCTGCTGCACAAAAAATCGCTGGTATTGCTGGTGGAATTACCGCAGATAACGTTATTGGTGAATTAGGTAAAGTTGTTGACCAGATTCCTTCTGAATTATACGGAAGAGAAGATTTACACATCTATGTATCACAGAATATTTTCAGAGCTTACAAAAGAAGTTTAGGTGGTTTTGCTGCTAACGGAGTTGGAGCTAATGGATTTATGGCACAGGGAAACAACCAAGACGTAAATGTATTATACTTTGATGGTGTAAAAATATTTATGGCTAACGGATTGTCAGCTAACACAATGGTATCTTCTACTAAAGATAACTTATGGTTTGGAACAGGCTTATTAGCTGATGCTCAAGAAGTTAAGATATTAGACATGGAAAATCTTGACGGAAGTCAGAATGTGAGAGTAATTATGCGTTTTACCGCAGGTGTTCAATATGGAGTAATTTCTGACTTTGTACTTTACGGAATTGCATAATTAAATTTAATATAAATTAAGGGTAGGTG
>TARA_B110000285_G_scaffold49585_2_pt1 | contig 16501 bp, 12 predicted proteins | sample TARA_B110000285 | Tara Oceans TARA_B110000285 (sample SAMEA4397756) | marine metagenome | biome: Polar Biome; feature: [SRF] surface water layer (ENVO:00010504); material: water (ENVO:00002006), including particulate matter (ENVO:01000060) such as... | depth 5 m
ATGTTCATGTTAGCTATATCCAAATTTCCATGTTCATCTTGATTGTCAGAAAGTTGATAACTGTTCCAATCAAGATGATCAAAACGTTTTTCTTGATCCATTTCTCCACTTTTTGATAAACTGTTGATAAAGTTGATATCTTCTGTTAAGATATTTAACTTTTCTTGAAATTTGGATAGCCTTACTTTCCCACTCGATTTACTTTTTATCAATGACTGTTGAGGTTTTATATCTTCTGGACGTGGAAACTTTGCCCAAAACGCAGTGCGTTCACTTCCAGTTCTTGAAATAATTCGAAATTTGCAGTTTTTTAAATCATTTATGTCATTGTCGAATCCAGACTTTCCTAAATTTTCTAACATAACACCTAGAAAGTCTTCAAAAGGAAATGGTTTGTCTAAATCAAATTCTTCAAACGTACCCTCAACATCTTTGGCATTTTGTTCAACAATTTTGTATTGGTCAATTTTCATTAATTCTAAGTCGAATATCGCCAATTCTGTCTTACCATTCGGTAAATCTTTTTTGACCACTTGAATGGTATACCCTACGTTAGAAGTACCTTTCACAGGTAATTTGTTCCAACCATTGTTTGTTCCATATATGCTTATTTTAGAACCAATATTACGAACTGGAAAAAAATGGTCACCCACGCCTGACCTTAACTTTCGCTCTACAAAGCCATAAGATTCGCATAAATATTTCTTTCCTACCTTTGTCAACGCATCATTTGATTTGAAAAATATATTGTCCATCATTAATTTATCTTTTTTCGTCATTTTTTGAAGTTGTTGTTCTGCATCAATATTGTCCATCAAATATTTTAAAATTTCGTACTTGATTGTACCAGCGCGAGTTGAAAACCGCGCCCCGTCAGGTTGTTCAGCAGGTTCAACAGGTTCGAAATCATGTAAACTAAGCGAATACTGATGAAATGACGGGGAAGTCGAAAATGAATGAGTCTGCATATACACGTATATACCTACCTCAAATAGTGTCTTTTGATTAAATCTCGATAATTCTATGTTTGTATAAATCGTCTACTCTTTTTCGCTTGAAACTTTTAAGCGCCTCGTTTACACTGGCTTTCTTCCTTTCCTGACTGTTGTAATTTCTATACATTGCCAATCCAGCGGCCGTTGGAAATGTTGTCATGAATTGCGTCCATTGACCTTCGTGCACTGCTCCCTCTCCAAACAAATTATCCTTCATCCAAATGATCCATGGACCATAATCTTGTGCTGGCAACGGTAATATATGACCATCGTGTTCTAAATGTTCTGGTAAAAATTCAAACGCTCGCCAATTTTGTTTCACTGCTTCCGTCACAACTTCCAAATCCATCTTACGGTTAATAGAACACCAGTGTAACGCCATACCGTCTTGCTTAACGGCCTCCAAACAAAGTTGAGGTGCGTTTTGCATTTTGTACGGTAAATATTGTAGGGCTGCTCCATGCCAATGTAAAACCTCCAAGGCCAGTTTTTCAGAGTGCTTGACTTGGTCCTGCCACTCTTTTTTCCGCTGCGTGTCTGTTTCTTCTTGTGAGAATCTCTTCGGCCACCACGGACTCGCACCAGCATTTGCCAATTGCAAACTGTCAACCATATTACATAATGGAATTAAATTTGGGTTCAAATGTGGTTCTTTGACAGTTTGAACGGTTCCATTCAAATCAAACCTACATCTTCGGAACAAAATATCAATAACGTTTTGATTGTCGGTCAACCAACGAAAAAAATCTCTGGAATCTACAGGCATCGGGTTTTTCAGATACCTCTGAAACGGTATTTCTTCGACAATGTCCATTAGCAGACCAGCACACAATAATTTTTCAGGATTTGTTTGATTGTGAATATGGTGATTTCCAACATAACGTAGAATATCTTCTATCTGACCTAACGTGTCGGCGATTTCCAGAATTTGTTGGAATGCATATATATCTCCCCATTCTGTAGCACACAAGTATAACGGAGTCCGTGGTTTCTCATCTCTCTCATTGAAAACCGCGTTAATATCCGCACCCGCGGCGATAAGGTCGGGTATATAGTCTTCATATTGAAAATCTTCTTCGATAGTATCTCTTCGTGTAATGACGTATCCAATAACACCGGTGTCTTCCCATGTTTGTTCTTTTATTTTTTTTAAAAAATTTTTAAAAATATCTGGATACTCATATTTGTTATGAATGAGTGCCTTGATCATTTCAGATGCATCTGCTGATGTCGAATCGACGAGGACTTTTAGATTCTTTTTTCCAACTTCTAGGTAAAGAGCATTGGAAATTTCAACCTCCGATACTATAGAACCATTTTCAATACACAATTCTAATATATTTGGCGTTATGTCGATATTTTCTATTGCATACGCAATTGTATATTTTGAAACGGTAGCACCCAAGTCAAATAAATGTTGAACAAGATCGTCATAATACTTCGATTCGATAATATTACGCACTAATTTATCCATAATACAATATCCATCGGCCAAAATTAATTGGTCTTTTACGACATCAAACTCTGTGGGACTTAAAATATTCTCACAATCGTTAAAACATGACAACAAACTATAAAATATGCCTGTTGTTTCGATCACTCTTGTAAAATCCCATTCTGTTACTAGTAAGTTTAATTTGAAAACAAGTTCGGAAATAAATGGATACATTCGCGTAGGTGGTTCTTGTAAGATTTCTACGAACTCATATCCTTCTAAAACCAGGCTTTGAAATGTGTGTGTGAATTCGGGATTACCAAAATGTAGAAGTCTGAATACTTTGTTGGAACGAACACCTTTGTCGGAACAAACACTTGGAGAACAAGCACCTGGATGAAGATGTAGCGTTCTGTACCAACCATTATCGCCATATGCATATCCCGCCCTATCGCGTATGACAACCAACTGTCCATCATTTGGTTTATAACTCTCAAGTTTGTTACTGTCGACTTTCAATCCACTTGGATTTTCAATAAAAAACGTCCCGTATTCCATATCAACGTCAAATGTATTGTCTTTGAAAATAACACCTGATGTGTATATGTCGATGGAATTACTTAAACATGCTATACCCAATGAGCATCTCTCGAACGTGGTATTGACCAATTCTACTATTGCTGCGTGGTCATCTGAATTAATTGTTAGACCGTTCTCTACGATTTGCGATTTGCACACCGACATGAATTCGCTTGTAATACACGAAAAATTGTTAACTTTGCATTCTTCCATAAATAAACGATTGAAATTACACTCTAATCCGTGTGGAAAATTACACCCTTTTATACAAATCGTTTGGCATTTTATGACAACTTTCGACGTAAAGGTTGTGTTATTACCTATAATGGTGACGTTTGTGAGTTTTTGTAACACGTTCGGCCATTCCAATTCGTCGACCTTCAATATGATAAAAAAGAGCGCAGAAAATGCCCGCGAAACGTAAAGGGCTCTTTTGAGTTCTTGTGTGGTCGAAACGTGTACTATTACTTCGTTTTCAACATTAATGGGGTTGATGTTATAATTCATAAGAAATTTTACATTTTCCAAGCGCATGTCATTGTATGACGTATCCAATATGTTTGAACGAAATGTAAATTCATCTAATTTGTCCAATTCATATTTTTTAATGAATGTTTTCAATAAATTGATATCGTAGTTGATGCGGACAAATGTTTGGTCAAAAAGCAAACAAAATGATTCGGCATTAACGTGAATTTCACTTTCTGGGTCGTTCTTTATCACTAGACGAAGGGTATTCTGTAAAACTTGTGTCTTATATTTGTTTGCAATTGTAAAACGAGTCCCAAATAATGCATCAATACTGTCTGGTTTCCATTGATTTTCTAATAAATATTTCCATCGATTGTATTTCAGACCTGCAAAATAACGAAACAAATGCGTTTGGTCGATTTTTGTAAATTTGACGTTTTCTACTAAAAAATGCATTACATCCTCGTCTGGTATTGTTTGGATCTTAGTCCTGTTGGGTAAAGTCAAATAAGAGAGGGGAATAACCGCTTTGTAACAAAAATTAGAATCAAACGTCGTGGTTTGACTTTTGAATAATTCTTGACAATATTCAAGTCCTTTGTATGCTATGGCCATGGCAAACGTGTGTGTGGTCACCTTGGCATAATTTTCAATAAGCAATTTCACACAGTCTATATGATTACGCGAGACTGCGTAGAAGAGCGCTGTTTTTTTATTTCCATTGTGGGGTGATTTGTCTAAATTTCTATCAGTCAATGGTCCGCGTCTATTACCAAGTAGTACTTTGACACACGCAGTATGGCCTTGTTGGGCTGCGACCATGAGTGGAGTTAGAGCTTCTGGCGAGCCGTGAAAAAAATCGGTGTTAACGCCTGCTTGAAACAATATTTTGACGCCTGCTGCAAATCCTGTTGCCGCCGCGTTCCAAAGAGCTCCTTCAAATTCTTTTGACTTTATATTGCGTGCACTTTTTACATAATTTTTAATTTGTTGTGTGTCTTTTTGATTGATGGCCGTTTTAAGAGATTCTGTTAAGTCGTATTTTTTTGGCATTACATATTGGTGCATTGTACTTCTTTTTTCAATCTCCGTTTTTTCTTCTGAATCTGACTCTGAATCTGACTCTGAATCTGACTCCGACTCTGACTCTGACTCTGACTCTGACTCGGAAGAAAATATATCTGTCATTTTGTTTTAGAAATTGGTATTAAATAGTGTTTTATTTGAAGTATAAATATTACACAAATTCTAAAATAATGAGGAAGTTTATTTCACTATTTTTGCCTTGCAACGCGCTGGCTTTTTCTGTGCATGTCCTTGGCGATTGGGGACGACGAGGTCAGTTTTCTCAGCTTGCAATCGCCGACAAAATGAAATCCATTCCACACGACGCCGTCATTTCTGTGGGCGACAATTTTTATCCCGACGGATTACAAACAAATCAAGACGAACAAATTCGCGAATCTTGGTTGGACGTTTATTCGCCAGACAAACCATGGTACGTGGCGCTCGGAAACCACGATTATCATGGAAACGTCCAAGCCCAAATTGATATCAACCATCCATATTGGAATATGCCTGACAAAGTGTACAGTTTCGTCATTCAAAATCATACATTTGTGGTATTAGACAGTACAGAAATGGATGATGTACAGCTGATGTACGCAGATAATCTGTTGAAACAAGCTGGGAAATATAAATGGATTGTTTGTCATCACCCTATTGTGAGTGCGGGATGGCATCATAACGTCAATAGTAAATACCAAGACGACATCGTTACTTTATATCGTAAACACAACGTGAACGCAATTATCAGTGGACACGACCACAATTTGCAATATTTGGAGTGGAATGGTGTGCGTCAAATTATTTCGGGTGCGGGTTCTTCGACGTATTATGTTCAATATCCACAAGAAGGATTAAATTTTTTTAGTGCAACTCCAGGATTTGTCAATATGATTTTTTTAGAGGATAGCGTTAGGGTGAATTTTTACTCGGCAACACTTGAATTATTTAGCAAATATATACCATTGGAATGACCCAGTGACATTGAAACCAGTGACATTGAAATTATGAAGTCTGGTTACCCTGTACGATATATTATAGACATTTCTGAAAAAGAAATCCGCGACACAATCGCAATAAGCTAGTATATTAAGAGGCCACGTATTACTAAGAAACTTCCATTATGTTCTCTCATCCTCTTCTTCTTTTCATTCTGGCGTGTGCCGCCACCTCTGTCGCCTGTTCCGAAGATACACCAGAGCAGCTAAAACTGCTGTCACCGGACAGGTATACTGGTGTACGCAAGTTTACGATGGAATGTTTTATGATGATACTTTTAATTATTGTTGTTCATAGTGTTATTCACAGCAAAAGAACAAGTAAAACGGCCTGGTTATGGCGTAAAAAAATGGGAGTTATTCATTCCTGGGACGATTTACGCGATGCATCCGGGTATGACATGGTTCTTCCTGCAGAATCAACAGTATTTAATCAATTCTTTTTTGATAGGGATGGTAAAAAAATCTTCGGTGTCGACCCGTCGAAAAATGGGAAACCAAAAGATCTTACCCAATATGCACTACGTTTGAAACAAGAGACTCTCACAAATATTAAGAACAACGCGCCCGCAAACCAACAGAAGCAGCTACTTGACCAAGCAGAGGCTCAAACTTGGTTGCACGTTGCTAAACAAATTTGGTGCAATAGTGCTCGTGTTGGATTACTATATCGCGCACTTGCTTTGCGTCCTTTGATTTTGAAAATAGATCAAGATTATCCAGAGATGCAAAGAATGCATCTTTTGGGATTGTGTACAACTGACAGCTTTAAATCTGTGGAAGGCGCCATGCTCATGATAAAAGCGGAAATCAATGAATTGAATGAACTTGCCAAAGAGGTGGGATATTTAAATAAACATCTCACACAAGGACCAAATGTATGGAATTTGGCCGGTATACTATTTGATTTTGGCAAACAGGTGGAACAGGTCAACTTACGGAAGCAAGAAGAGCACAACCAAGAAGAGCACAATAAGAATGAGTAAGCATACTTTCACAATTACATCTCGAAGTCTTACAGTAACTTGGACATATTAATGTCCATCGAAACACGACGACGTAATCACAGAATGTAGTAATTGCAAATGATTCTTTTAAATTATTGGTTTAATTGTGTTCTGTTTAATTATTTTCTTTGCCTTTTCAATATTGTTATCAAATAGTACGTGTAAAATCTTACGAAATATAACCTCAAGTTCTACATCTAGTTTAAGTGAGTCAACGTCATTTTTTTTCATAAATAATTTGAAGACACTCCACACCTTATCAAGGTCGACTTCGGTTTTTTTACACAATCCCTTTTTCCTTCTTTTAGTCCATTTTTCATCTTTAACTTTGTCAATTAACTCATTCATATCTTTGATAATAAGGGGAATTGCAGTTGTGGTATTTTCAGCAACCAGTTGTAAATCCGATTGAATACGCTTATATTCTTTCACCAATAATCCATATAAATTGTAAAAATTGTCTTCTTTTACTTCAAATTCATATATTGATTCAAGTTTGTGAAAATCAATAGCACCTAAATATTGAAGAGGCCATTTTGGATCTTCACATTTCCACGATGTATTCGATATTTTTTTGAATTTAATCTGTTGTTTCTTTTTTTCCGTGCATTTCATCTCACATTTCATATTCGTTTCCTTAATCATTTTAGTTACCTTATCTTCAAATGATCGTGCTTCTTGTTTCTCTTCTTCTTTCTCTTCGTCGGAAATAGTTTGAGCAGATTTTGTGGATGTTCGTTCGTGAATGAAATCTTGATAATCTATTCTTGCATCACATTGCTGAATCAATTTTTTGCCATGATCTTGATTTTTGTCACCATTTTTGCCAAGGCCTAAAATATGTCCCATGATAACTTTTAATAATATACTTGATTTTTCGATGTAATAAAACGTATTGTATGCAAATGTGTTGTTCAAATATAGGAAGCGTTTGAATTGTTCACGATATTCGAAATCGTCTTTGTCGCCGTTTTGTATGTCTAGTGTTGACAGATTGTTCAATGTTGCTGCCAATGGAAACATTACATACTCCTTTTCTTTTATTGTGCAACGTTCGACATTAACAGTAGATTCACCGTTTCGTTTGGACCATGCCTTATTAACTTCGCTTTGGTATTTATCGATTGTATATTTTGAAAATATTTTACTTTTTGACTCTTTATCAATATTTAAAAATGTCCACATGACGTCATCATTTTTTTTCATATCGTGATAGATATCGGATTTTCCTTGGAACGCATCGTTGAAAGAATAATTAAACTTTCCTCGAACTGCGTTGTACAAAAAAGTACCTGGAAAATGTTGTTTCGATTCTTTTTTAAACGATGATGGGTCGGTTTCAACTGGTGGTAATATTCTATGTTTAATACGTTGTTCTTCGAGCTTTTCTGTTTTATTTTGGTCTTTAACAAATTCTTGGAATAAGACTTTATCTTTTGTAGGCATTTTCAAAACTTTTAAAAAGTCTCGTTCTATTATTTCATTATAGATAACAATGGCATCATTAAGAACAGTAAAATTTTCTTCTGCCGGTTTTTCCGTTTTTTTCTCTTTTAGTGCTTGTTCTTCCGCCCTTAATTGTTCTTCCGCTCTTTTTTCTACATCGTTCAAATAGTCTTTCAGAGATAAATCTTTTACTTTTAAAATATGATAAACTGCTTTTAGTAGTTTATCATGTTCTAACCAGTCTCCTTTCTTCCATTCGCCCGCTTTTTTTCGAATATCTTTTCGGATTTTAGGCAGTAATTTTGTTACTAAAGACGACCAATTTGGTTCCTCTGGTTCCTCTGGTTCCTCTGGTTCCTCTGGTTCCTCTGGTTCCTCTTGTCTCATGACTGACAAACTCATGTCTGATTTTATCGCGTCATTCCATTTTATGGTATCTTTTATGATTTCCTTTTTCGCTACGCTAACATTGACTGGAATACCATATATGTCTATTTTGTAGTAATTTCTAACACGTGCATGACGCGTGTCCGTTAAGTACAAATAAGTATGCCACATAAGTGGTCGATCTTCGAAATTTGCTTGTTGGAAAATATCTTCAAACATATTAATGGGTATTTGACGCAAACGCATTTGAAGATATTTTTCACTTTCTTCTTCTGGTAAAACAAATGGTTCTGGATAAAAATCAAAATAAACATCGGACACTTGTGTTATGAAAGTTTGGACAACATTGAAATTACTTGATTTTGAATCGTGTTCGACGGAATTGCGTGCGCGATTCCAATGGTCGTTTAGTTCTTCCATGCGTTCGGACATTCGCGCTCTCAAATAACTTGAAAATTCCGCCGGTTGAAAAGCAAATTGTTTGTACATAATATAATTTAAAGGACACTGTTATATACGGATTATTTTTAAAAATCTAAAGTGCCAATCTGTTGATACTGTCCCTTGTCTCCTTTTCGGTTACCAAATCGTTTGGCTTTCATTTTAGTTAATAGGGAACCTTTGTTATCCAAATCTGAATATCGACCTTCGCGAATTTGCATTCTATTGCGTCCTTCTTGAATTTGAAGTATGAATAATTCCATGTTGCGAATTAAAGTGAGTATTAGACGTAGTTTATATTTTAGACTGGGGTCTTCGTCTAATAAAGTTTTAACAATCTGAAATAACTGACGCAAATCTCGCTGGGTTTCTTCGATGACATATTGCAAATTCTTTACAGCAAATTCGTATTCGTAGTTTAATCTTAGAAGTGGTTCGTCATATTTGTAAGACTGAGGCCAATAACAAATGAAACACCTTAATGGCCAACATATTGTTGTTGTGAACACTTTGAATGCGGTTGTTGACGTATATTTGACATATTTCGTACTACACCTTGCCAACAACAATGTCGAAAACAGCAATGAAGCAATCATTATTCCCAATATATGTCCTCCCCATTGCCCGTCGTAAATTCCCAACGTTGCCGTATTTCTGTCTAATAACTTTGCACTATTACCAACGATATGTAACGAACCCCATGCTGCAGCTTCATAATCTGCTTGAACTTTTGCCCACTCGATTGTATTTAACAATGTTTTGGTATTTGTTGTATTAGTTGTGGTGTTAAATATTGTTTCGACTTCAGTGGGCCAATTATGAATGTGTAGTCCCATTACAAATTGGACTACGGATTGTGTAATGAAAGTTCCAATGCTGATGAAAAACATTAACATTATACCATTCCATGTGTCATTGATCCCTGTCAACTGTCTTAATTTAACTGCTCTTTGATTATTTTGCTCAGCTGTCCCCCATCCCGTTAACAGTGCTGAAGATACAACATTTAAACCAATTGCTAAGAATACACATTCGATGACACACCAACCAGATGCAAATATTGTCAAAAACGATGTCCATACAAAAGGTTCTAGCAAATAATCTTGAAACCTGGCTGCGACGGGGTCACTGATCATGGAGGATATTGGACCCATTCCGAAGCCAATGACAAGTGTTGCGAATAAACCTACTTGATTTAGCATATCAATGTACGAACCAATGACACCTAAAAAGCGCCCTTGTGCCGCGTCGGCCGTACCGTTCATTTTTTCAATTACATCACGGCATTCTTCTAAATAATCTTTGGTCGTATCCAGATTACCATCTAAATCAGCTCCGTCTCGGAAGAACCAATCGCGCGGCTCGCCTGTTTTTGATATATAATTATCAATGATTTGGAACGAGTAATCTGTGGTGTCGTCTCCGACGGGTAATTGTTGACGCCACATATGGGTACCATGCCTGGTAGGACCTTCCTTTTTAGGACAACCAAAACACTTTGGACAACAATTACCAAAACAATATTTTTCTAACCAACGGAACTGTCCGTCGCAATCTTCCTTCATTTTTTTGTTGCATATACGAAAAGACCAACAATCACACATATACAAAAAAACAGATGTATTTATATAGTTCTATATTCTAAAGGAATCTCAACCTTTTTATTTTTCTTTCATCCTTCGGTACAACCTTTGAATTTCGTTTTTTCGACATACCATGGGGTAAAGATATACTTATAATTAATAAGACGATTGAAATCACCTGAACCCACTCGTAATCCAATGAAGATTTTACTTCACAATCTAATTCGGGATACAATTGAATTTGACCTAAAGTGGCACCTGCCGACACTGTTCCTATGATAACTGCAATTGTCCACAGAACAATTGCCACTTTCCTGGTGGTGTTTTTGGAATAAATCCATATGGAATTGAAAAAGAAGGAAAGTGCCAAGGAAGAACCCGAAATGAGTGGCGCTATCCGAAGATTTGCGGTGCAGGTATCTTTTAAATCAAAGAAAGTATAAAATTGCAACGCGGTTGCGCCTGCCATTGCGATACTTATGAATATAAAAAATACAAATATTTTGTGTTCGACCATTTGTTTGTAATTAATATCGATTTAAATAGGTTGATATTTATCTTTTGTTGAACATATTTTATTTTCATTATATAGATTTACATTATGTACAATCACGATGGACTCATGGTCCGCTGTAAATTCGTTTGTTGATCTTTTAGAATCTCAAAAAGTAGCTGGAAATTTTGATGAATGGTGGTCGACAATATGGAAACCTTATGAAAAACGGTGTCGAGATATCGCGGCCAACAAATTCATCACCCGCAAAGCTCTGCAAGAGTTCCAAGCGGAAAAAACACTATGTTTTGACGACGAAGTGGAGCACAAGCGTTTGCTAAAACATTGCTTGGAAGTGGACATTGATTCACATGATTACATGGACATCGCATGGCCATTTTATAAACGCGAATGTTTACGACTTATGTAAGGGCGTGTCTTTATGTTCGAATATACCTCTCCATTTCCTTACTTTTCGATGTATAATTGGTTTACGATATGGTGGAGGTCTATTTTCAAAGTGTTTGATGTGTTCTGGCGCAAGACGTATTGTAGAATCTGGCCTGGAAGCGGATGCAATTGCGTATAATAAAATATGCAACATTAAAAATATAAATAGACGTTTAAATAGAACAAAAAAAATAATATATGTCCAAATAAAACAATTCGAGAAAGAAATCTAGTGTAGTGTTAAAGCTATGTCTTGTCTCAATTAAGATATTTGTTCCATCAGATTTAGCCTTGGATTAAAAATTCCCTTCAACGAATATCCTTCGTATTGAACAATCTTCAGCATTGTACCTTTCTCCCAATCAAATGTTTCGGAATTAGCCTTTAAATATTTTAAAAAGTCTTGATAATCATCGTCGTTGTCATCAACAATCAATTCCATTTTTTCATGAATATTCTGCATATCTTCTTTAGTAGTATCTTTGTTAATTACTGGCACAAAATACCATAAACGATTTGCAACGATACCTTTTGAGTTCCGTGATCTACGGCGCGGTGGTACACCCGAATAGAATAATCCTGACAGTCCATTGTCAAAGACAAGTGTTTTCAACGCCTCTGCATTTTGTTCCGCCCTTTGAAATCCATATGTCTTTTCAAAACCATTATCCCCATTTATGTTGAGTTCTCCTTCACTGCTTGCGAACGGGTGCACTTCCATGTATTGGTCCAGATGGTCTGGCTTGATAATAGCAGTTACCTTAAATTTTAACAGTGGGTGTTGGCCTGTATACTCTTGCGTTACGGGTGCAACTTCTTCTTGTAGGGTACCATTTTTTCTTAAAAACGACATAATTAAAACAAAGTTTTACGCTTTATATACGGCAATTTTACTAAGCACTACACATTACACAATCATCTTCTTCTTTCACCGCCACTGTAAATTGCAGCGCCTTGGCTTTCGGCTGCGTTCGCAAGTAATACTGCCCTGTTTTCAGACCTTTCGTCCACGTATGAAAGTGAATCGACGTCAAGATGGCGCGGGTCGGCTCCTCCACATGAATGTTCAACGACTGTGATTGGTCGATGTACGGTCCGCGGTCCGCCGCCATATCGATGACGGATCGTTGCGACATTTCCCATACAGTACGAAATACTTTCTTAATGTCATCGGGTACTTCTGGAATATTTTGTACTGAACCACGGTGCGCAATCAACTTTCGACCCAATTCCTCCGACCAGATTCCACGCGCTTTCAAAGCACTTTGTAAGTATTTATTAATGACAATATATTCGCCCGACAACACGCGCCTCGTATATAAATTGGATGTCCGTGGTTCAAATGATTCGGTATTTCCCAAAATAGAGGCGGTAGATGCTGTTGGCATTGGTGCGGTCAACAACGAATTTCGACAGCCAAATTTCTGCAAATCGTGCTTCAGTTGCGTCCATGGATGTCTACTGTCGTTTGTTTGTTGATTCCACAATTCGATTTGTGTTTTGCCTTGTGAAAAAGGTGAACCTTTAAAAGATGAATATGGTCCGTGGTTTTTTGCCAAATCTATCGATTCTGAGAGTGCTGAAAAATAAATGGTTTCAAAAATATTTTTATTTAATTGTCTGGCTTCGTTCGAATCGTAGGACATGTTTAACATCTGAAACACATCCGACAGTCCCTGAACACCTATTCCGATGGGTCGGTGGGCGAAATTCGACTTCATGGCTTGTTTAATTGGATACCAATTGACGTCGATTGTTTTATTGAGATTACGTGTGACCAAACGTGTTATTTTTTCCAGTTCGACGAAATCAAATTGATTTGATTTGTAAAATGTTGGTAACGCGATTGATGCCAACGTACAAACTGCCGTTTCTTCGGGCGACGTGTATTCAACTATTTCACAGCACAAATTGGACCCGCGTATGGTTCCAAGGTTTTGTTGATTCGATTTACGATTACAGTGGTCTTTGTACATCATGTAGGGCGTCCCCGTTTCGATTTGCGCGTCTAAGATTTCGAACCATACTTCGCGCGCCGTATCGAATGTTTTGATGACTTTTCCTTGCAATTCACATGCTTCATACAGGACTTTGTAGTTGTCACCAACGGCGTCTTGTAGAGTTGGGCATTGTGTTGGACAAATGACGGACCATGGCTCGTTATTTTTGACGCGTTCCATAAACAAATCAGAAATCCACAAACCATAAAATAAATCACGTGCTTTTTCGGCATCGACGCCGTGATTCTTTTTGAGTTCGAGAAAATCGAGAATATCAGGATGGTGTGGCTCTAAAAAGATGGCAAACGACCCCTTGCGTTTCCCGCCTCCTTGATCAACATACCGGGCAGTGTCGTTGAACACCCTGAGCATTGGCGCGAGACCATTGGACACACCATTGGTGCCATTAATGGCCGAACCACCGCCGCGAACATTTGCAACAGACAGGCCAATACCACCAGCACCTTTTGAAATCAATGCGCAGCGTTTTAGGGTTTCGAAAATACCTTCAATAGAATCGTCGACCATTGTCATTAAAAAACACGACGCCAACTGTTGTTTTGCAAGTCCTGCATGAAACAACGTTGGGGTGGCGTGTGTGTATTGCTTAAGTGAAGTCGCTTCATACGTTTGTCGAACGGCTTCCATATTATCTCCATGCAATGCGACAGCAACTCTCATGAGCATGTACTGTGGACGTTCGACAATAATACCTTCTTTTTTTAAGAGATAGGAACGTTCCAATGTTTTAAATCCCATCATATCATATTGATAATCCCGCTCATGGACGACCATGGCATTAAGTTCCACGGCATTTTTTTCGCATATAACCACAAACGACGGACTCAATATATTTTCCAACGTTTTCATACATTCGACAAATGTGGTTGGTGTATTCCGGTGCAACATGGACACCAGAATTCTTCCACCTAAATGACTATACTGCCAATGGTTGACGGTCAAAGCAGCACAGACTTCGGCGATATATACCGCAAGGTCTTGCGTCGTCATTCCCGTAGAAAGCGACCCTTGTATACGCTTACTGACACTTTTGACGTCGATGTCACGCAAGAACGGTCTTTTCTTGGTAAGTTCTGTCAGAAAATGATCTATTTTGCTGGTGGAATAGTTTTGTTTTGAACCATCGCGTTTTTTTAAGACGTGCATGATAACAGTTTCAAATGACCATTTATACCTCTACTCGGGGGTCGAAAACTGAGGATGGATTTTCTCCCTCACAATAATCTAATTCGAACGCAACTGCTTCCATCATATCTTTTTCTGAAATTTGACCAGGATGCGCGTCCTTTTGTTCGTGTACTTTGACATAGGACTGCTTTCCGATACATAGGCTTAATACCTTACCCATAAGTTCGTAGAGATAGACATAGAATTTATACTCCACTATGTTTATTTATCAATACATGCAGACCTTTTATGTTCAAATTTATTACAATAATACAGCAAAAAAAAAAAGAACATTTAATACAAAGTACGTGTTTTTGAATAATTAAAGAATGTTATTCGCAGGTGTTATAACTAGCCTATTACCTCGACGACGTCGGTTATCTCTTGTTTCTACGCAATATATCAATGTAAAGACAGAACAGAAACAGACACATAAAGATCCGATGATGATTATCAAAAAGTAATTGTGACTGAGAGTGGGGGAACTATCTGTAGATACCGACGAGTGATTTACTTGTGGGAAATAGCTGACAGAGGAGTGATTTATCATACGTGCAAAGTGTCAATGCCACACTTTGCACATTTTTGAATTGGATTTGATAGTTATTTTGTTGAATATGTGCCGCATTTATTTGAACACAAAATATATACTTATTAAACCTCATATGTAGAACTTTTGTGTTCAAATATATTGCGATTATATTCAAAAACAAAAATGAATTGTACATGGAAATCAACATCACAATGCCTAAAATTATTTAAATCCATTCAACACAGTAATTCCATGGTCAACATCATGTTTGGACCTAGTGGTGTTTCTATCATGTCTATGGATACCAGCAAAACATCTCTCGTGCGTCTAATTCTTACCCCCGCCTTTTTCGAAACCTTTGAATGTACACAACCCATGGTGTTTGGAATATACACTGAAACGTTGTCCAACGTTTTACAAAAAGCCAAACAATCCACACTCCATTGGAAAGCAACAGACGATGGTGCATTGACAATCGTCTTACAAGAACAAGATTTTAAAACCGAATTTACGCTGCGTTCCATTTCTATCGATGACGACCAGTTGGACATTCCCGAAATGCAAGACGATGTTGCTTTCCAAGTTGCCGCGAACGTAGTACAAGATTGGACGACCAAAGTACTCATGACTAACTCAGACATTGCCTTTGACATTACACAACAACAATTTGTTTGCAGTTCGGAGAATACAGAATTGGGCGAAATTAAACATACAGAACCTATTAATGGCGAAAGAATTCGGTTGTCATCGTATAGAACCGAAGTGAATATTGCATTGTCGTTTAATGCCACGAAATCTTTGGCGATCTTTTCAGCGGCAGGCGGAGATACCTGTTTTGTGGGATTTTCCAATCAACAACCGTCAAGAATACAAGTAAATTTGGGAGAAGGATCCACATTATGTTTATTTGTAGCGCCAAAAATATTAGATGATTAAGCGTGACAGAGAGCAGTCCATGCAAGTCCACATAAAGACTAGTTGCACAACAAAAAAATGAATGCTGGACGCTGCAAATAAATGATAGTCTGGAGAAATACACTAATTAATATATTTGAAAATATTTCCTATTTCATCTGGTTCAACAAAAAAAGACACCCATTTTAGAATGTGTTCGTCGGTGGGTTTTGAAAACTGACACGCTGCGCGGACCTCGGCGATGTGCTTAATGTGTTCCACTACGTGTTTATAATATTCTGCTTCGTCGAAAGTCTTATACCCACAGGCTCTACAGCTCCGACAATTAGTATGTAGTGGATTCGCATTCATTTTACAAAAGAATATTCCTATTTAAAATACATTATGTGACTTGTAATCAAAATATATCATACACTTAAAATAATAATACACTTAGAATATGTCTCCTATAATAATAAAATATTCAACTACAAATGCCGCACGATGAATCGCATTCCCATAAAGCTGTATTTAACT
>TARA_B110000285_G_scaffold15814_1_pt1 | contig 16495 bp, 13 predicted proteins | sample TARA_B110000285 | Tara Oceans TARA_B110000285 (sample SAMEA4397756) | marine metagenome | biome: Polar Biome; feature: [SRF] surface water layer (ENVO:00010504); material: water (ENVO:00002006), including particulate matter (ENVO:01000060) such as... | depth 5 m
CGCCGTATTGTGGAGCGACGCCAAGACAAGCCATTCACAACGACTACTGAGCTTGCTGATTTCATCTCTTCGATAAAACCACGGCCCAAGGGACCCGCTGGTAAAATACACCCAGCGACACGTGTTTTTCAGGCGCTTCGCATTGCTGTCAATGACGAGCTGGGTGCGTTACGCACCTTTTTAGATAACGCATCCAAGCTGCTTAACCCGGGCGGGCGTTTGTTGGTGATTACTTTCCATAGCCTTGAAGATCGCATGGTGAAGCAGTTTTTCAGGCATGCCTCAGAGTCCCACATCGATCGCAAAGAGTGGCCTGAGCCCAGGGAGAATCCAGATTATCAATACCAGTTGATTACCCGCCGCCCTATCACGGCAAGTGAGGAAGAGGTTCAAGGCAATAAAAGATCCCGCAGTGCAAAACTGAGAGTGGTCGAAAAAAGATAAGCACCTTCAATTTATGAACAAGCACCGCAATAAAGATCGCAGATTTTCCATCGTTGAGATGGTGCTGCTCGGTTTTGCGGCTCCAGCATTAATGGGGGGTGGTTTTATACATGCTTGGCTGAAAAATAGTCAGGTTGAGGTGGTGAAGGATATCCGCAAAACGGAGCTGCGCATTAGTGATCACGAGGGCTCGATCAACAGCTTGCAGGTCAAGATCGATAAGAAGCTTAATATTTATCAAATTCGCGATGACTTAGTTCGTGCGGGGTCTCAGCTAGTAGAGGCTCCAGCAAGCTCCGTAAAAAAAATTCTCCCCTTCTCCTCACGAGGAATGAACGAAATCCCCAGGACCACTGATCTAGCTCAAGTCCGACCATGATGATCAACTATCCGTGAATTCAGCCGTTTTCTATCACCGATGTATCTTTCTCTGCCTATTCTTTGTGACTGGGCTTAGTGCTTTGTCGGTTAGGCTCATTTATTTGCAGGTTGTTAAGGCGAACGCCACAGCCGAACATTTAACGGACTCAAGCAAGTCAGTGGTGTTGTTGGCAAATCGAGGTTGCATCGTTGATTGCAACAACCAGCTCATTGCGCGTAACATTCCATGTGCACGCATGGCTTTCGACAAGCTGAGACTGCGTAATACGGGGGTGGCCGCCCTCGCTCTAGCAAACAAGGAGCTGCGCGAAACGCCAGAGTGGTATTTATGGGATCAGGACAAGTGCAACCGTGAAGTCGAGGCGCGAGCAGCACAGTTGAAAAACGAGTTGCAGGCTGATGAGATCATTGCTCAAAATATTGAACATGTTATCGATACCTTTGCCCGGCCACTGGGCATGACCACGGCAGAGCTTCGTCAGCGCATGAAGCTCGATAGGGCGGGACAAGATTATGTAGTGATTAAGCATGATTTGTCCGAGGATGATGCGGAAAATCTCAAGCAGCTTGCACGTGATTATTCAATCACTCCATCGATCGTGTTTAAAGAGTGGCAAAAGCGCTGGTATGTGATGCCTAACATGGCTGCTGCTATGGTGGGTTATGTCGGCGAAGATGAAAATGATCAAGGTAGGGTCGTTAAAGGGCGTGCAGGGATCGAGAATAAAATGAATGACGAGCTGTCTGGTAAGAACGGCCAGGTCATCACGCACAAAGATAAATATAGACCGCTTGATTTGGCTAAGCCAGGCAAGGTGACGCCACCAAGACATGGACTCAATGTCCAGCTTACCATTGATATGGGAATGCAGAGAGTCGTTGAAGAAGAGCTTGATGCCGCCCTCAAAGAGTTCTCGGCAAAGAAGGGCTCCATTATTCTCATGAACCCTAAGAATGGAACCATTATGGCAATGGCAAGTCGGCCAACCTACAACCTCAACACCCGCAAAAATATCGCTGAAAATGGTTTCGATTACGCGACCCAGGCGATTTACGAACCTGGTTCTACTTTTAAAATCATCTCTACGGCTGGCGCCATGGATCAGGGCCTAATTGAGCCTGATACGGTTTTTGACTGTGGTCCGTATCGAAATGGCTCAGTCAAACTAGTCAAAGACTATAAGACATTTGGTGATTTGTCAGTGCAGCAGATTCTCGCCAAATCGAGTAATGTTGGGTCATACAAGATAGCTTTAGAGCTCGGGGCAGATAAGTTTTTTGACTATCTGAGAGCTTTTGGTTTCGGAGCAAAGACCAACATCCTCATGGCGGGAGAAAGCGCTGGGGTGGTCAGCAATACAGGAAACCCAACCGACTTCTCACGCATCTCATATGGTTATCACGTTAGTGTGACGCCCTTACAGGTTGCCTGTGCTTACTGCGCCATTGCCAATGGTGGAGTACTGATGGAGCCGCAGCTGCTGAAGTCGATGATGGCGGACAATGGCGCGACGACTCATACCTTCAATAAGAAGAAAGTCCGCAGGGTCATTAAGACTGAAACCGCACTTAAAATGCGTGAGGCGCTGGCCACGGTTGTCGATGTTAAGGGCACGGCTAGACGTGCAAAAGTGGAAGGCTTCAGCGTCGCCGGCAAAACAGGCACAACGGTTAAGATTCATCCTCAGGGAGGATATTACAACGGTGAGAACGACCGCGACAAACGCTACACCGTTTCATTTGCAGGAATGATGCCCGCGGAAAATCCAGAGTTCGTTTGTGTGGTCGTGATCGATGACCCGAAAATGCCAGATGCCGAGGAGGGCATGCCAACAGTAAATCCCGGTGGCGGAAGTGTTGCGGCTCCTATTTTTTCCAAGGTCGCAACCCGTATAGCGAATCTTATGGGCATGAAGCCTAGCCATCAAAATGATGAGGCGCAGCCAGTGGCAAAATCAGATCAATAAATCAATGAATTTAGAACAAATAATCAGCTCTCTAGATGTTATCTCCGTTAGTGGAGATCTGGATAGTGAGGTGACAGGTATTTCCTTAGACTCCCGTGAGCTTAGTGCTGGTGGTGTTTTTGTGGCGGTGAGCGGCAATCAACTAGATGGTCAGCAATTTGTGCCTCAGGCGTTATTGAATGGGGCTTCTGCCATTATCTCTGAAGTCGAAAAACCGGCGGGAAGTGACGATCAAGTATGTTGGGTGCACGTTGCAGACGCTCGTGCTGCTGCGGCGGCTTTGGCATGCACATGGTATCAGCATCCATCTGCAGCTATGAAGGTGGTTGGGATTACAGGCACCAACGGCAAAACCACTACCACATTCATTACTCATGCTATCATGGAGCGGACATGGAACCGCGCGGGTTTATTGGGAACGATTCAAATCAATGATGGCGAGGAAGTCACTCCAGCCACTCATACCACGCCTGGGCCGGTGGAGCTGCAGTCAAGCTTGGCGAAGATGCTACACAATGATTGCCGTGGTGTTGCCATGGAGATTTCATCTCACGCACTCGAACAAAAACGCACAGATGGACTTCAGATGGATGCTGCGGTGTTCACCAACTTCAGTCAGGATCATTTAGATTACCACGGTAACATGGGGGACTATTTTGCTGCTAAATGCCGCTTATTTGAATTGTTGGAAATGCAGTCGGGAAGTAAAAAAACCACAGCGGTTATTAATTTCGATGATCCCTATGGACAGCGTTTGGTTGAAGAATTTAAAGGCAGGTTGCACTTCATCACTTATGGCTATGGCGTGCACGCTGACATGCGCATCGGTCGTGAACAGCAGACCGTTCGGGGCACTGAATTTGATATTAAGTACAAGGATCGTGATTATCTTGTCCGCACTCCTTACATCGGAAGGTTTAACGTTTATAACTGCGTGGCGGCCATTGCCGCTTCTGCTGCGGTCGGCATTAAGGTGCGTGACGCGGTAGTCGCATTGGCCGAAGCACCTCAGGTGCCCGGCAGGATGGAAAATATCGGTTCGCGTGAAGGTGCGTCTGTATTTGTTGATTATGCGCACACGCCGGATGCCTTGGTGAATGCCTGTGCAGCACTACAGGAGCTGAAACCTAATCGTTTGATTACCGTGTTTGGCTGTGGTGGTGATCGCGATAGCTCAAAGCGCGCACTGATGGGAGCAGCAGCATCCAAGGGCAGCGATTTCTGCATCACCACTTCCGATAATCCACGGTCTGAAAAGCCTGAAGCCATTCTTGCACAAATTGAGAAGGGCATGGCGGGTGAGAGGTACCAACGTATCGAGGACAGGATGGAGGCCATTCAGACAGCGGTGAATTTATCGCAAGAGGGGGACATTGTTTTGGTGGCAGGCAAGGGCCACGAGACCTACCAGGAAATAGCCGGCAACCGCATTGATTTTGATGACCGTAGGGCGGCTTACAAAGCCCTGAACCTTAAAAAGACCACCGTTTAACATTTCCCCATGAAACCGATCACCGTAAACGAGATAGCAAGCGCCACAGGCGGTGAGCTTGTCGCGTCTACGGCGGTGAATGGCGAAGCGTTGGTGAGTTCAGTTTCTACCGATACACGCGAATTATCGGAAGGCTCGCTATTCATCGCATTAAGAGGTGAAAACTTTGATGGTAATGCCTTTGCGCTCAAAGCGGCCGAAGCTGGTGCTGCCTGTCTAGTGCTTGATGAGCTTCCTGAAGCTGTAGCTGAGCTTGGCGTTCCGGTGGTTCTCGTCCAAGACACCTTGTTGGCATTGCAGCGGCTCGCTAAGTGGTATCGTCAGCAGCTCAATATCCGTGTGATTGGCATAACGGGCTCGAATGGTAAGACGTCGACCAAGGATTTCACCGCATCGGTCATTGCTCAAAAATTTAAGGTGAATGCGACCAAGGGTAATCTCAATAATCACATTGGTTTGCCTCTTAGTGTTCTTTCCACAGAGGAGAGTGATGAGGTTTGTGTATGGGAAATGGGTATGAGCCATGCGGGGGAGATTGCTCCTCTGTGCGATATCTCGGCACCAGACATCGGTATCATTACTAATATTGGAACGGCCCACATTGAATTTCTCAAAACGCGTGAAAGCATTGCTGAAGAAAAAAGCGCATTGGCACGGGCATTGCCTGAGCGGGGGACGCTGATTGTGACTGCAAGCTGTGACTTTGTAGATTATTTAATCAAACGCACTAGGTCCAAGGTGATCGTTGCCGGTAATTGTCGTGGTGCTGTTCGTGCAGAAGATTTGCGGATAACAGATGCTGGTTCAGCTTTCAAGTTATGCATTGATCATCAGGAAGAAATAGCGGTTGAGCTTAGCGTGAGTGGCAAGCACATGGTCAATAATGCACTGCTGGCAGCCGCCGCAGGCTATGCCCTCGGTATGAATTCAGCCGAGATAGCGGCGGGACTCAGTGCCGCGCAATTGACCGGTGGACGCCTGCAAAAGTTCGTATCCCAGGGGGTTACGGTGTTTGATGATACTTACAATGCTAATCCAGACTCAGTGATTGCTGCGATCGATACACTCGCAGAGTTGCCAGTTCATAACGGAGCACGCCGATTGGTTGTATTAGGTGAGATGGCGGAGCTTGGCCCTCACTCTGATGCTGAGCACAGGCGTGTAGGTAAAATCGCAGCTGAGAAGAATCTTACCGTTGTGAGCGTAGGTGTCGGCGCTCGGGAGATCTACCAGGGGGCGAGTGAGTGCAGTGGTGATGCTCATCAATTTGATGATGCCGATTCAGCAGCTAAATGGATTAAGGATTTTTGCAAAGAAGGGGACAGCGCGCTGTTCAAAGGCAGTCGTATGGCTGGAATGGAAAACGTCATGCATCGTGCGTTTCCTCAAAACTAAATCACTGATCAAAATATGTTATATTGGATTTACGAGTATTGGTTAGAGGCATTCAAGGCAGGGGATCAATGGGCCGACACCATGAGTTTTCTGAGGTTGCTTGGTTATGTGACGGTGCGTGCAGGTGTGGCTTGCATGCTCACCTTTTTAGTCAGTGTTACACTTGGTCCATGGGTGATTCGTAAATTAGTTTCACTGAAAGTAGGTCAGCCGATACGCAGTGCAGAGGAAGTTCACAAACTCAATGAGCTACACGGCGGTAAGGCCGGAACACCGACCATGGGTGGGGTTTTGATTTTGGGCACGGTTCTTATGGCTGTGCTTGTGTGCGGGCGTCCTTTGAATCCCTTTGTGGCTGTTACAACCTGTGTCATGCTCGCGCTCGGCTTGTTGGGTTTCGTGGATGATTACACCAAGGTGAAGCTAAAAAGCTCTGATGGCATCAGAGGGAGGGTGAAGCTGTTCTGGCAAGTGGCAATCAGCTGTGTTGCTGCTGCGTTTCTGTTCTTTAAAACCAAGGAGCTGGGCATGGGTTATACCATGGTTGATGTACCCATGCAGATAAGTGAAATTACCTTTCCGCTTTCTAAGCAGCCTTTGTTCGATATGGGTTATTTCTACATCCCGTTTTTCGCACTGATTGTTGTTGGCTGCTCTAATGCGGTAAATCTGACAGATGGTCTTGATGGCTTGGCTACGGGGTGCACTATTACGGTTTCGCTCGCCTATGCCGTGATCGCGTATCTGGCCGGTCATGCCTATATGGCTAAAGAATACCTGTTCATTCCTTATAATACCCATGTGGTTGAGCTTTCTGTGTTTTTGTTAGCTCTCGTGGGAGCTGGCTTTGGTTTCCTCTGGCATAACTGCCACCCTGCTAAGGTGTTTATGGGAGACACTGGTTCGCTTGCCATTGGTGGTGGGCTTGCCACCGCAGCTATTTGCGCCAAGCAGGAGCTGCTCTTGGTTGTTATTGGCTGGGTTTTTGTCATGGAGGCTTTGTCGGTGATTCTCCAAGTCGGCAGCTTTAAGCTTACCGGAAAACGTATTTTTGCGATGTCGCCCATTCACCATCACTTCGAGCTTCGAGGCTGGCATGAAAGCCAGGTGATCATTCGCTTTTGGATCATCTCTGCATTCAGTGGATTGGTAGGAATCGCCTTGTTGAAAATTGTCTAATATGAATTTGGAAAACAAAAACGTCATTACCCTAGGAGCCGGCTCAAGTGGCCGCGCTGCTGCTGCGCTTGCCGTTTCGGCGGGGGCTGACGTTACTATTCATGATTCACGTGACACGATCAGTGATTTGCCTAAAGGTGTTAAGGGGGTTGCCAATGCAACAACAGCTACCGGAAATGCGAGTAGCTGTGACCTGTTGGTTGTTTCCCCAGGGATTGATGGCAACAGCGACTTTGTGCAATCTTACCAGCAGCACGCGGGTGAGATGATTGGTGAAGTTGAGCTGGCATATCGCTTTTATAAAGGCCGAATCATTGCCATTACCGGCACCAATGGGAAGACCACCACTACGGAGATTGTAGATCGTATTCTGAATCACTGCGGTGTGAGCTGTGTGCCCTGTGGTAACTACGGCAAGCCTTTTTCTGAATTGCCTCTGATGGACGAGCCTCCAGCAGTCGCTGCTTTGGAGGTAAGCTCGTTTCAGCTGGAGACGGTTGCTGATTTCCATCCCAATGTTGTGATTTGGCTTAATTTCTCCGCAGATCACATGGATCGATATCCGACGCTGCAAGCCTACAAGGATGCTAAATTACGCGCCTTCGAAAACCTTGATGCTGACGACCATGTTGTTGTCCGCGCCGGCGAAGATGTAGGTGATTTTAAGGCAAGTGTAGCGACTTTTTCTACCGAGGTGAACGCTGATTACACCTTTCAAGATGGCTGGATATGTGAGGGTGGGGAAAAAGTAATCGACCTGTCCGTAACTCAGCTCCGTGGTTTGCATAATGCGGAGAATGCTATGGCGGCCTATGCGGCATGCTCAGTCTTGGGGCTTAAAGCGGAGGATGTAAACGAGGCGCTTCGTGGATTTGCACCACCACTTCACCGCTGTGAGTTAGTGCGCACGCTTGATGGAGTCGAATACATCAACGACTCGAAAGCGACGAACCTACATGCCCTTGATAGCGCGCTTCGTTCGCAGAGCCGTCGTGTTGTGCTCATTGCTGGAGGCAAGCAGAAGGGCCTCGATTACACCGAGCTCTTACCTCGTTTGCAGGCGACGACAAGAGGTGTCGTCGTCTTTGGCGAAATTGCCCAGCAGCTAGCAGCGACCCTTGAATCTATTTCTGACACCGTTCCCACCACTGTGGCCACCAACCTTGAAGAGGCACTTAGCCAAGCGCGCGACATGGCGGAACACGGTGACACCATTCTTTTCTCCCCCGGAACATCATCATTCGATATGTTTTCCGGTTATGAGGAACGCGGCGACTGCTTTCGCCGTATTGCCAACAATCTCAAGTAATCTTCCTAACTAACAAAAAAACAACCAACACAACGTTATTATGAATAAGCCAATCCAAATTAAAAGAAACAAGCCAGCCAGCTCTCATTATCGAGTGCTCTATGCCAAAACGGGACGCAAACGCAGATTGCATGCCGCAACCACTGCTACGGCAGATCAACACGCCGGAATGGGTGCCGATGTGCCTAGTATCGGTGTCGGTAGAGCTCTCTTCGTGATCCTTATCCTTCATGTGCTCGCCGTTGCTGCCATCTACATTCACAGCGCGTTTTTTGCTGATTCCAATGAGCTTACTGCAAACGAAGGTCAGCATGCTTTGTCGAAGCCTGCAGCGGCGCTAGTCGTGCCAGTAGCCCCAGTTGCTAAAAAAGTGGTTGTGAAAAAGAAAGCTGCTGTGAAACGAGTTGTTCAGCAGCCGGCCCATACAGGCCGCTATATCGCGGTAATGGGGGATACTTACCCTCGTATTGCAAAAAAATGTAACGTGTCAAAATCAGCCTTGTGCGCGCTCAACGGCAACCAGGCATTACGAGCAGGCATGGTGCTTGATCTTCCAGCTGAGCTCTCCGCCCGTCCCGTCGATCCTAAACCTGCGGTAGCTGCTAAAAAGTCTGCACCAAAAGCCTCCGTAGCTAAAAAGAAGGAATCCGCAATAGCAGCCAAAGCACCCGTTGCCAAGCCAGCTCGAGCGGTGAAGGTGACACCTACATACGATGTTAGCAATGCTCCTAAAGCACTTGTCGAGGAGCCTGCTGCTCTTGCAGCTACTGCTGCGATTCAGGACAGTGGTAAGACATACACCATCAAGCGTGGCGATACCTTGTGGGGGATTTCAAGCCGTTTCAAAGTATCGCGTGATCATCTGCTCGCGCTCAATGGTATCAAAGACGCAAACAAGCTTTACGCAGGTCGCAATATCAAGATACCAGCGAATTAAATCGCACACTGCTTTGATGTGATCGCCATCTCCTTTTAAATCATTATCCCATGGGTCGAAAAAATGCCATTTTCCTCTGCCTCGCCGTAATGGCACTGGTGACCCTTGGGCTTGTGATGCTCGCAAGCACGAGTGTTTGGAATAAGGATGTGGATGGTTATTCTTTAGTCAAAAAGCAGGCTGTCTTTATTGCCCTCGGTTTGATTGGAGCTGTGGTGATATCGAATGTTGATTATCGGAAACTTCGCGCTTTTTGGATTCCGGCGTTGGTTATTTCAACGACGCTTCTGGTGTTGTGTTACGTGCCGGGCATCGGCCACAAGGTCAATGGCGCGACACGTTGGATTAAGATACCAGGCATGCCACAGTTTCAGCCATCGGAGTTGGCTAAAATTTTTGTGATCATGTCACTCGCTGCCTGGTATTCGCATTACCAGACAGAGGGCAGGAAATTCTTCAAAGGCTTTGTGTCTCCGTCTATCCTTCTGGGGGTACCTGTGGTTCTTATCTTTTTCGAAAAGGACATGGGCACAGCAATGGCTCTGGGGTGTTCTGGAGGAATGGTCATGTTTGCCGCTGGCGTGCGCATGCCCTACATCATTGCTGCGTTTACTGCTACGGTTGGTGGCGCTTGGTTGGTTATTCTTAAAAACCCAGAACGAATGGGCAGGATCAACGCATTGTTTGATCTTGAATCTGATAAGCATCGACAAGGAGATGGCTATCAGCAGCTCAATGGCATTCATGCCTTTATCAATGGTGGAGTGAACGGCACGGGCTTAGGCAATGGTGTTGGTAAGCATGGTTCTCTGCCGATGGCGCATACTGATTTTATTTTTCCTACCATTGGTGAGGAATTAGGTCTTTGGGCTACGCTGGGAAGTGTATTCTGCTTTGTCATTATCATGGTGTATGGAATGGCCATTGCCATGCATGCAAAAGATATTTTCGGCAGGTTGTTAGCAGTCGGCCTGACCTGTATTATTGTGGTGCCAGCCATGGTGAACATTGGGGTGTGCACAGCGGTGCTGCCAAACACAGGCTTGCCATTGCCTTTTATTAGCTATGGAGGCACCAACATCCTCTTTACGCTATTTGCAGTCGGGGTGCTATTATCCATCCACCGGCAAGCTGCTTTCGGGAGCCGAGCTGAGGTCCCTGTGATTACTCAGAAAAAGCAGTGTCTGAGAATTTGACCTTAGGCAGAAGGCATCTCTGGTGATTGGGAGAAGTCTTTATTGGTCAGGGCTTGGATGGTAAAGATCCAGAAGGAAATTAAGCCCCATGTGAGACCGAGCACGACTCCGAAGTCGATGATGCCGCGCCAAGGATCAGGGCAGAAAAAAGTCACGGCCACTACCAGGCAGATAATACCCATGGTGAGGATGTAGGCGGTGAGCTTCGTTTTCCTGTTAGCATGGAAAAAACCCATTGAGAACAGAGGTGCCAAAACAATACGCAGCAATGTCGGGTGATCACGCAGATACTTGACTCGAGCTGCCGTGCGTGGGGAGAATTTTTTCTGAAAGCCGCGGTAACCTTCCGCCACCAACATAAAAAGAGCAAAGGCGACAAGGGCTATCCACTGCCATGTACTTAGCCCGCTCTCAATGGCATTTGCGGCATGCTTAGAAAGGCCAATGATGGCACGCAGCAGCAATGCGCTGACACCTATGATGGCCCAAGGAACTCCAATAAATCGCACGAACAAATGCATGCTCCAAAGTTGGCAGTTAAGCACGCCATGTAAAGACGTTGCTTTGAAAAAAGTGATTATGTGTGTAGCTCTGATGCTCTTTTGTTCTGCGCGTTGGTAATGGATACTACCACGGCGATAGAAAGATAATTGAGAGCGATGCCTGCCATGTCGGCAACGCTGGCAAGTTTGTCACGAATAGCCATGATTTCCACGTTGATGGATAGGTGACCTGCCAGTTGGCCTGCTGTGAGTAAGATGAATGCCAGCCATGAGAACCACCACAGGGGTAACAGACGCGTCAGAGTAGCGCGCATGGCAAAGCTTGCGTTACGTATTTCAAGCATGCTTCTGTAGGGTTTCCAGAGCGAAACGATGGGGATGAAGTAGTAAGCAACGGCCCATGCTGGAGTCGCTTTCATTTTGGGGGGGTTGAGTAACCATGCGTTCTTACAGCTGCGGTTGAGCCACAGGCAGTAATATGGCACGCAGAGTATATGGATGGTGATTCCAGCCATGTGTATTAGACGAAGCGTGATGGCGATATGGTGATCAGGCTTAGCTAAAATGGTTGCGGGGATGACTTGGCGCGCTAGCAGAGAAAAAAGAGTCAGCATGACTGCAGCAATAAGCCCAATGAAGATGACCACCTTAAGTGGATCATTGTTCCTGAAGGGTCCATAGGTGCCAGATAAGACTGTTTTTTTGGCAGTCTGTGGCTGATTGTAGGAGCTGGCGTTCACGTAGCCTTATGCTGAGGGGGGCGTCGACGCTTGAAAGAGTCGATTGTGCGAGCTTAGGCTGATGGTTTTTTGTCGAGTTCAAAAGCTTCATGAACAACGCGGGCGGCGTCCTCGATTTGGCTTTCACTGACAGTCACCGATATCTTGATTTCCGACGTGGTAATCATGCCAATGTTAATACCGGCCTTACCTAGTGCCTGAAACATCTTGGCAGCAACACCCGAGTGAGAGCGCATACCTATGCCCACTGTGCTGAGCTTGGCGAGGGCGGCTTCGGTTTCGATTTTGGCATCGCTGGAGAGCTCGCTAAGAACAGGCTTGAGCGCGGCTTGAGCGTGACCAAGGTCGTTGGTGTGCATGGTAAATGAGTGGCGCGCCATACCATCGCTGGAGATGTTCGAGACAATCATATCAACATTGATCTCAGCATCAGCTAAACAACCAAGGATTTTCCCCGATTGTCCAGGAGTGTCTGGTATATCTGTGATGGTGACGCGGGCTTGGGAGCGCTCGATAGAGACTCCTCGAATGACTACTGCTTCCATGGCTGGGTGTTCTTCGGTAACTAGGGTTCCTGGGTTGTCGTTGAGGCTAGAACAGACTTCAAATACAACACCATATTTTTTGGCGAATTCGACAGAGCGGGATTGCATCACCTTTGTTCCAGATGAGGCCATTTCCAGCATTTCGTCGTATGATATTTCGGGGAGCTTGCGTGCGTTTAACACGATGCGTGGGTCACAAGTATATACACCATCAACATCGGTGAGGATTTGACAGACATCAGCATCCAGTGATGCCGCAACGGCGATGGCACTGAGATCAGATCCGCCGCGCCCGAGCGTGTGGATCAGGCCCTCTTTGGTCACACCTTGAAAACCAGCAATGATCACTACTTTTCCCTCGGCAAGATAAGCTTTGATCCTTGTAGGATCAATTTCGTCAATTCTACCGCGGGTGTGACTGCCAACCGTTTGGATGCCAGCTTGGCGGCCTGTGGCAGAAACGGCGTCGACGCCAATGCTTTGTAAAGCCATGGCAAGAAGGGAGATGGATTGTTGTTCTCCGCTAGACAAGAGCACATCAAGCTCGCGTTCTGGAGCGTTGGCGTTGAGCTCACTAGCCATGCGAAGGAGTCTGTCGGTGACACCTCCCATGGCCGAAACCACAGCGACGACTTGGTTGCCTTCGTCCAAGACACGCTTGATCCTCGCCGCTACATTGCGGATGCGATCGAGAGTTCCCACGGATGATCCGCCATATTTTTGAACAATGAGTGCCATGTTTACGAGTCTGTTTCTTGATTCGAAGGGGTGCGCAGCATAATCAGCCGAGGCTTTACGTCAAGTCTGGGGAATGCCAAGAGATCTCTTTTTATGATGGCAAGACGATGGGTTGGAACGGCTCTTTTTGCTTTTGATAACGGGTGTTCCTGCTATTTCGAGCGGTAACCATGCGCATTCATGAGCATTTCAGCTGCATTTTCTTCTCGTAGATCTAGCCTAGAAGGATCTGCTTTACCAACGATTTGCAGCCATGTGCTAAACCAAGAGCTATAACGATAACCAATATGAAACTAGAAACGATTTGTCTCCACGGAGGCCAACAGCCAGACCCCACCACTAATGCTTGCGCGGTGCCTTTGTACCGCACCAGCTCTTTTGTTTTTGACTCCACTGAGCATGCGGCAAATTTATTTGCTCTTAAGGAACTGGGTAACATCTACACACGTCTGATGAACCCAACAACAGATGTGTTGGAGAAGCGAGTATGCATGCTGGAGGGAGCCCATGAAATGGCGGGCTTGGGATTTGCTTCGGGAACAGCAGCCATTTTTAATAGCATTATCAACCTTGCTGAATCCGGTGATAATATTGTTTCCGCCCGCAATCTGTATGGTGGTAGCTACACCATGTTTAACGATATTCTGCCGAAGATGGGCATTGATGTCAGCCTTGTGGACTCCACTAACCCTGCTCATTTTGAAGCGGCAATCGATGATAATACCCGCGCCTTATTCTGTGAAACGGTATCCAATCCAGCACTTGAAGTCGCCGACCTCGAAGCGATTGCCAAGATCGCACACGCTCATGGTTTGCCCCTGATTGTGGATGCTACCTTCTCCACGCCGTATCTCACTAAACCACTCGACCACGGTGCCGATATTGTCATTCACTCACTGACTAAGTGGTTTGGTGGTCATGGTGTCGGGCTTGGAGGTATTGTGGTGGATTCGGGTAAATTTAACTGGGCGGGTGGCAAGCATCCGCTTTTTGATGAGCCTGACAACTCATACCACGGCTTGCGTTGGGGGCATGACCTTCCCGATCCATTGGCGCCACTTGCCTACATCCTTCGCCTGCGCACAGTGCCCTTGCGCAACCTCGGTGCGTGCATCAGCCCTGATAACTCATGGCAATTCCTGCAGGGCATTGAAACCTTGCCACTCAGGATGGAGAAGCATTCAGAGAATGCACTCAAAGTCGCCGAGTATCTAAAAGGGCACGATGCTGTGGAGTGGGTGCGTTTCCCTGGATTGCCAGATGACCCTGAATACGATCGTTGCCAAAAATACCTCAAGGGGAAAGGCGGCGGCATGGTTGTCTTCGAACTCAAAGATGGTAGCGATGCTGGCCAGAAGCTGATCGAGTCACTGAAGCTGTTTCTACACCTTGCCAATGTAGGGGATGCAAAGAGCCTAGCGATTCACCCGGCAACGACCACACATAGTCAAATGAGTGCTGAACAACAGCTTGCCGGTGGCATCACCCCAGGCCTGATACGTCTCAGCGTTGGTATTGAGCACAGTGATGATATCATTGCTGATCTCGACCAGGCCCTCGCTGCGCTGAGCTAGGCTACGTAAAATTCCGATGTTCACTTCAACTTGATAGCCTCAATCGAGGAGGCTTATTGGTTGATGTGCTCTGATATTTTATCGGTGATATCCTCAGCATCTCTTGCGTAGATGAGGGGCGATATCGTGCTGCTTGATCGTCCAGATGTATCGATGATCCAATCATACTGGTGATCGCGTGCATATTGGTGAATCATGGTGTGAATCTCATTCAGCGATGATTGGATGAGAGTAGATAAATCTTTTTTCGCCTGTATCAGGTGTAGATTTTCTATTTCGTTGATTGCCCGGTTTAGAGATTGGTATTGATTGACGAGTTTGTCAGCCCGATCACGGTATGTTTCTCTGGCTTCTGAAGTTTCAGCTTGTTTGATGATCTCCTCGCGCAGGCTCGCCATCGATTCGCTGACTTTGGTGCGACGTGAAACAAGGGTAGCAAGCCTCTGCTTATGCTGATCCCGTTTGGCCAGAAGGGCTTTTCTTTGATCGTTCGCCTTCTTGTAGTTCTCGAGGAGCTCATCAGCATTTACGGTAGCACAGCGTGTGTCAGCTGCCGCAGTGAATGGCATCCAAGCTGATAACAACACGAATGCGATGAGGTGGAGGAAGCGCTTGCTGAGCATGGTTGATCTACCATTCATATGATATCTTTTAGCAAGATGATCACGCTATGTCCAGCATGCCCGACCTGAGCTTTGCAGCTAATTTCATAGCGTTCGGTGAACTTTACGGTGACTTAGAAGTAATATTTGGCTCCTGGCTTCGGAATGATCGTCTCAGTAGTTGGGAGTTTTTCACGAAGCTGATCCGCGAACCATTCGGTTGCCTGAATGTCGCCATGGACGAGTATCGTTTTGCTCGGTTTCACCCGTAAAATGTAGTCGAGTAGGTCGTCTCTCGTGGCGTGTCCTGAGAAATCAAAGACCTCCATTGGGCAGTTGAACTGAACGGGCGGCTGTTCAGGATCAAGGTTGATGAGGTCTCCTTGTTTGCCAGCGCGGATATGACCTGCTGGGGAGTCGGGGTCTGCATAACCGACAAAGAGCAGTGCGTTTTTAGGGTTATCCATAAAGCCGCGTGCAAAACTATTGGATACTGTCTTTTCAGTCATCATACCGCTGGAAAGGGCGTAGATAGCACCAGGCTGGTAGACGATAGGGGTGCGCTTACGGCGGCGACCACCTGTCTTGACCTCCATGTCCTTGAGGACTCGAAAGCCGGGTTGATTACGCGGGGTTGAGTCTGCAAATTCATCGAAGATGAGTGACATCTTTGTGCTGAGACCGCCGATGTAGACGGGAGCATCGGGAATCATGCCCTCAGTTTTGAAGCGATTGATCATGCTCAGAACTTCCTGAGTTTTACCCATGGCAAATACGGGGACGAGGACAGATCCACCATCACGCAGGCAGCGGTTAATGGACTCGGCAAAGTTATTTTCCTCCTGTTGTCGGTTGTAGGACTCGTCACGAGGAGAGGCACCACGGGTTGTCTCGATGATAAGGACATCAATATCCTCCTCAGGAAGTTTAGCGCCTGGAATGAGGGTTTGATCTTCGAACTGTACATCACCAGTGTAGAAGATGCGTTTGTCCACGGTTTCTAACATGACACCCGCAGAGCCAAGGATGTGCCCTGCGTCATGAAAGCTGGCACGGACATTTTCATTGAGCTGGAATGGGCGATTATAGTTGAAGGTGCGCCAGCGTTTTTCCAGCCGGTCGAGCTCACGGTGCGTGTAGAAGGGGTAATCTGTAATTCCCAACTCAACGCGTTTGCTTTCCATGACATTGACTGAATTGTGCAGCAGGGCATCCACCAGCTTGGAGGTGGCAGGGGTCATGTAGACCTCGGCATCTGGCTGGGCATTCATCAGCACAGGGAGCGATCCGGAGTGGTCCAAGTGGGAGTGGGTGACAAAAATGGAGTCAACACTGCTAGATTCAAGCTCGTGATGAGCTGGGAGGGATTCGATTCCTTCCTCTTTAGGGTGCATGCCGGAATCTAGTACGATACGATGGTCGTCGAGCTCAACGAGGTAGGAATTAGCGCCAATCTCGTTTCGGCGGAGGAGTGATTGAAAAAACATGTTGGG
>TARA_B110000285_G_scaffold65659_1_pt1 | contig 16470 bp, 13 predicted proteins | sample TARA_B110000285 | Tara Oceans TARA_B110000285 (sample SAMEA4397756) | marine metagenome | biome: Polar Biome; feature: [SRF] surface water layer (ENVO:00010504); material: water (ENVO:00002006), including particulate matter (ENVO:01000060) such as... | depth 5 m
TAATAAGATTATTATAATATTTTCCTAAATAACTATCCAAACATACCGTTTTGAGGATAAATCATGTACAAACAAAATACATGATTTATTTATTTATTTCTCTCTATTCTATGATTTTTACTTTATTCATTGTCATCATATTGTAGCCACCCACTTTCATCATTATCGCCTGCGTCGTCATCGTCTGGAATGTCATTCATATCAAATGCGTCGTTTTCAATTCTTTCAGTAACTATCTCATTTTCTTCTTGTTCTAACGAGGCTATTTCGCGGTCAGCAGTAAATGCCTCTCCAATCATTTCTCTATTATGTAATTGTTTCTCTAATATTTCTTCTTTTTCTCTCTCTATTCTTTCTTCATCATATGTCTTGCCGACGTATTGTGTTAAGCCTTTTTGTAACCCTTTGTTCCATCGTTCTAGGCGGTGGTTTTTAAATAAATTCTCAATTTCACGTTCCTCCTTATTCATATCTCTTAAAGTAGACGTTATTTTATGTCTTTCTTTATCTTTTGAACGATTGATTTTCTCCTTTACCATCTGTGAATTTAAATTAATCGCGTTCTTTTCCTTTCGCACAATATTCAACATAGCTACGATAATATTGGCAATATTTTGCTTTCGCTTCTTTTGGTCTCCTCTAATAATATCTATTTCGGTTATTTCACCCATAGATTCCTCTTCAAGTTGTACAGATGTTATAATCAAATCGTTATCATTTTGATAATTTGTATTTTCATCAACACTTTTAGGTAAATCACTACGGTCAACAACTTCAATAAGATGCTTAATCATATATAAAAAGTAAAACTGAAACAGTTGATAAGAAGTGGTGTTATCTAATATGGATGAGACCTCTTCACCATGTATAGGAATAATATTGGCATATAAATTAGTATAGCCGACTAATGTAATAAAATCTTGTAAGTCTTCTTCGTTGCGTTTTAATATATGAGTAACTGATTTATCTTCGTAAAATTGTTTCAATCCTTTATAAAAATCCTTGATAATATTTTTCACATCCCTCTGATGTTCAACTGATAATTTCCAATGTACTGGTATTTTTATTTCAGCATAATCAACACGATTTGTTATGATATTTGGATATACGTTGATAAATTGAAAAATAGTATTTTTTATGAATTGAATAGAACGATACATAGTTTCGTCGGTCATGTTTGTAAGGAACAAATCACCATTTGGATGAAAATCCATAATTGTTTTTATAAAATCGCTCATTTTTTTCTTTTCATTCATAGTTATATCAGCAAAAGAGCGAATGTAGCCATTAATCATGTTCTCCATTTCCTGAATTTTCGCCCCTAACAAATTTTTCAACTCCCGAACATCGCTATTGGATGTACTATCTTTTATTTCGTAAGAATCTAATACTCCTTTAAATTTGTGTAAAAAGTCTTCTCCAATTGTGTTATTCGTGTCAATCATATGAAGAATTAAATCACGTAAATGGGATATATTTGAAGGAAATTTATGAACCAAATCTAAAGGTACAATATTCATTTTATTTACAATGTTTATAAGTTCATTAAATGATTCAAGAGAATATAATTTGCCTTCTCCTTTCAAAATGCGAATATTTTCTTTCAACGACTCGTTATTGTCATATTCGTCTGGTTTGTTGAGGCAAAATGGCATTAATTTGCTATGGACTGGAATATTACTATTAAAATTACAATATTCAATAAAGCCCCGATAAATAGTATCCTCCGAAAATTCATTGCTAACCTGAGGAAATTTAATTTTGGTATCTTTTGGGTCTAACAATAGTGTAGGTTTGGTCATATTAATCATATCAAATTGAATATTATACAAATAAGATACAATATCATTATTCGTCAAAATGGATGGTTCGCGTTTAATAAAATAATCAATAGGTTTGTATTCTCCCGTATTACAACAAGCGTTTTGTAAGAATGGTACTTTGTTAGCGTTTGTAAGTAATAATTTTTCCTTCTTAACTATTTTTTGAATAGATTGAATGATGGACATGGAAAAATAAATCATTTTGGAACGAATTGTACGAGTCTGTTCAAATTGGTCTTTTGATCCATTTTTTAAATTTTCTAAAAATAATGTGCGGAATGAAGGACTCAAATTAGTTGGTGTTTTATTCGTAATATCTTGTAAAGGTGGTAAAAAATTAATCCATTTTTTAATATCTAATTCTACGGGAATTATATCATCAATATTCTGTAGCAAGTAATTTTTCTTTTCTTCAATCAACATATTAATTTCGCCTTGTTTCAGTATATAAGCATCCATAGTATTTTTCATGACTGTAGCTATTTTATCGCCTGATTTAGGCAATGCTTTCCAAGGATATATGTTTGTTTTAATACCAGCAGCAGTACAGGCAATATATTGAATATTTGTCAAATCTTCGTCACCTGTAATAGGGTAACCTATTAATGAACGTTTACACCCAGGAAACGTTTTTTTAGAAGTAATACCCGGAATGGATGTAGAAATATAAATGGAAATATATGAGAGTGTAAAGGTGAGAAGTGATTTGTTAAATAAGTCTAGATAAGTCGGTATTTTTTTACTACCTTCTTTTAATTTACGGGCTATTTTTGCTTCATACTCGTCCTGAGTATCTACCGTTTCATCTAATGCTATCAATGTATGTTGAATAATAGAATCGCGTTGACTATCTAACGTAATACCCATATAGTTGGAAATAGACGTAATCACATTATTGATAATTTTTCCTTTTGGATTAGCTAATAACTCTTTTTTGGTTTGTGATTCACTTACATTACTTGATTGAAAGATAGCAGTTCCACTATCTTTCTCCAAAAGTTCTCTGGACTGTATTTTAAAACCGGACGTCTCATATCCCTCCTCTGAACTAAGAGCAATCTTTTCAATCTCCCATCCACTATGTTTATCAACTGTTCTATTATCCACATCCACGCCTTGATCATTTTTAATTGCGATAATTGCTTCCATATAATTGCCATTTTCAATAAATACACTGGCTAGTTTAAATACAAATGTAGGAATCAACTTAGTATTGGTATCAATACAATATAACCAATATTCATTCTCATCATTTATAGTAATTGACGCTCGAGTATATTTATTAACAAATCGTACGATATCTGTTTGTTTCTTAACCATATCACTTTGACTTAAAATAATATCAAGTATTTTTAGATGTGGTGACTTAATAATATTGTCTTCTTCTACCCCAGATGCTATTTTCATCTTATCCTGTTCGTATTTATATAACAAATAATTATTGATTGTCTTTAATTTGGATATTCTCTCCATTTGAAATTTGAACAAGGCGTTGATCTTATTCTTGTAGTTGTCAATACCTTCTATGTAATTAGAATCAAATTCAGCATACATTTCGCGAATTAAATCTTTTTTGACCAAATCAGAACCAAGTGGTGTATCAGAGCAAGTATTGTTAATTTGGATACATTTTTTTTGAATGTTACAAAACAATTCATTCGTACCAAAAAACGAGTTTTCAGGAATTTGTGTGTCACGTGTCCAAGTATTATTTTCGCGTTTATAATAGTAATATTTAACACTATCAATATTATCTACTTCAAGAACAGCATAATGTCCGTCTTGGATCTCGCGTTTCTTTTCTATCATGGAAGTAGCTTCATATTTTGCCTCAGGGCGTTTGAGACCTACATTTTTCACTAATTGGTCAATTAAAAAAGTCTTAAATACTGTATCATCCATTTCATTTTGTTCATACTTATATTCATTAATAATATCATAAATTGTAGGATCATATTTCTTGTCAAAATAGGTGGCAATATTGTTATCGGCATTCAGGTCTTCTAAAGAAATATATCGTTTTGTTAAAACATATTGAGCACATTCATTTTCTAGCTTCTTTTTTTCAATATCAACTTGAAAAGATTCCTTCTTTTCTTCTAGTAAATCATCAAAATCAAAGGGTGTAAATAAATCAAAATTTAATATGGTCATAGAAGTATTGAACAATCGTGAATAATCGATTTCATTCATAAACTTTGTCATTTCAGCGCTGGATAGCACGTGTTCTTTATTTATAGCGCCTTCGTATAATTTACCAGTTGTACCTAATCCATATTCTTGTAAAACCAATTTGGCAATATCCGATTTACCGGTTAATAGTTTATAAAAAACAGTTTCGTATAAGAAAGAATCTTTTAAAGTGGTTAATTTGGAAAAAATTTCTTTATTGGTGACATATATTTTTTTGTATTCGCGTATTTTTATCTCGATGAATTCTTTGATTTCCTCATATTGTTTGAAAGAAATATCGTCCAAATAAATTAAGAATGGTTGTAAATAATTGATTACTGAAACTAGTGATAACTTCCCATTAATATGTTTTTTTACGAGATTAAACAAAACACGTGTTTTAGGTATGATAATATTGAGAAATTTCTTAAACTTATCCGGGTCTGCGTTATCTTCGCTCAATAAATATTCTGTTTTATTTTTTAAGTAATCTTTATCATCAAATGCGATAGTCGAATTTAAATTGTCAATGTATTTGGTATCTACTATTGTCTTTTCTCTAAACATTTGCCAATAATTCAAAAAATGTTGATTAAGGGAAGATTTGTCATATATGTTAGTAGATGGTAAATGGATATTCGAAAAATACACCGCTGGTTCTTGTAAAGTCAATACTGATTTCACTGAAATTGTATCATTCTTTGTCATGGGAACTACTTTGACCTTCATTGTCGATGAAGTTAATTCGGTCGTTTGTAATTTTGAAAGACCTAAATTATATCTAGTTATTAAGAATCGTTTTCGTTTTATAGAGTCATTTTTAGCAATCGATGAATAAAACCTATCCAAATTATCAATAACAGTATCGAAATTTTCTAGTACAGTATTCACAGTAAGAGCACTCGAGGTATTTTGATAATTCGTTTCCATAGGTGTTAAATAAGGCTGTAATTTATTCATATACGTAGAATAATTATCAGTATTTGTATTATACATTTCGCGGACATCATATTCATTAATACGTGATTGTGCTAAGGTTAGTGGAATAACATCTGTAGGTACAGATTCATCGTCTACATTTAAATCATACAACTTCTTAATATTTTGTGCGACTGGCAATATCCATGCTAATTTATAATTGAAATTATTTATTTTGTCAACCAATGGTTTATAATCAGCTCCCTTTTTTTTAGGCATATTCGCATTACCGTTTTCATCAAAAGTAGAAAATGTGGTTCTCAATTGTTTAAACCGTTCAAGCATAATATGAATATTATTTAACACACTACGTGTGCGTTCGGCATTAGGTATAGATGCTAATAAATCATCCAATAATTCATTTGTTTGCGTTTCTATACCATACCTTTTCTGTTCTTCAGGAACTTCCACTATTTGTGTAATGGCTTCTAATTGAGGTCCAAATTCAATTTGGTCGGCTTCCAATAGAATGTCTTTTATTTGTGCCTTAACTGTTTCTACAGGAATTTCAACAACTGTATCTAAATCAGTACGTTCAGGCTCATATATTTCTCCTTCATCTTTACCCGACCAATCATATTCTTCTTCGACGGAAGATGCTTCTAAATTGTTCACATCCTGTCGTTGTTTTTTTGAAATTTCAGGGGCATCGCGTATGACAATTTTATCAATGGGTATATCTTCAGGGATACCTTTATAACCAAAATCAATATATATAATTTCTTTATTGATTGGTTCAAATTCATCATCTTTTTCACTTGCTTCATTTAAGATTTCTATTTCAATCATATCTTCTTCTAAATTTGTAATTTGTCCAGTAATGGTGGTGGGAAGGTCACCACCGAAATGAATTGTAATCCATGTGTCCGGGAGTAAATCATTTTGTTTGGCATAACTATTTGTATCGGCTCTATTTAAAATAGATATGGAAAGAATACTTTCATCTGATAAATTGCCATCGGTTGATATATTTAATATACTAGTAGCTAAGGTATCTTCATCAATAATTTTAATTTGTTTTTTGTCAATATAATGAATCAGGAAAATGTGCTGATTATATTCTATGTTTGTAGGTGAATCTATTTGTATAATATCGCCCAATTGTAAATAAATATCATTTGACGAAGACATTACTTTATAATAATAGTAGAAATTATTATGGATTACGAAATATTTGTAAAACGATAATTCACAAAATCAATATTACAATATTACAAAACATATGAATTATGTGATAAATTTACAAAAAATTGATTTACAAAAAACAATTAAAGATGATTATATAATAGTAAGTAAGATGACATACAATCTAAGTAGTATTCCCCGTATTGATGAATTATTAGGTGATATAGAAAATCGCAAAGATATTGCGAAATCACTAAACTTGAAGTATAACACATGGAAGCATAAAAATGGAGAGACCTATCATATTCTAAAGTATGATAAGAAGTGGTTAACACCTGATACAGCGAATTCTGTTGGTTTATTACGTTCATTGATTTTCAAAGACGATGGACAGATTGTATCTTTTGCTCCTCCCAAGTCCTTAAACATCAGTGGATTGACAACAACAACCCACAACGAACAATCTGATGATAAGAAATACGTGTTTGAAGAATTTGTAGAAGGAACTATGATAAATGTATTTTATGAAGAAGCTACTAGTAATTGGGAAATCGCTACTAGAAGTAATGTAGGTGGTACCATGTGTTTCTTTATGGAAAATGGTTTTAAGGTAGAAAATACGTTTAAATACATGTTTGACGAAGTGTGTGAAACAACTGGATTTGACGTAAATATTCTAGACAAGAAATATTCATATAGTTTTGTTCTACAACATCCTAGAAATAGAATAGTAAAACCAATTACGGAAATGAAGTTATACTTGACCGAAGTATATCAAATTGAAGGCAAAAATGTTCGCGTTATTGATATTAATAATAATCTGGAACAATTTGGCATTCTTGGGAATACCGTAAGTTTGGTGAATAAACAACAAGTACACTCAGACGATGAATTGAATGGTTGTAAGCAATCAATGTTGTCTGGAACTACTCAATATGATATTGTTGGTGTTATTATTAAGAGTAATTATGGTGAGCGATATAAAATTAGAAACCCAACATACGAATATGTTCGTCACCTTAGAGGAAATCAGCCCAAACTTCAATACCAATATATTTACTTGAGACAATCTGGAAGAGTAAGTGAATATTTACAATATTATCCAGAACACAATACATCATTTTATGAGTTTAGAAATAATATTCACACGTATACGAGTGAACTATTTAATAACTATATCAAGTGTTATATTAAAAAGGAGAAAAAGCTTACTGAATTCCCTGAGAAGTTTCGCACACATATGTATTCTCTACATCATGACGTGTATAAAAAGATATTAATGCCTGAAATGAATTATGTAAACAAGGAGGTAGTTATCCATTATTTCAATGGATTACATCCTTCAAAGCAGATGTTTGCTTTGAATTACGACCATAGAAAAAAGGAGAATGTAAAACACAGTGGTATTGAAGAAACAAAAGTTGAAACAGTAATTGATGTAGAGATTGCTAATTAGATAACAAAAATAAAATAAAATAAAAAATAATAATTTGTATATATTTATTATTTTTTTAATAAAAATTGAAATAAATAATCGTTTATTTATTTCAACTATAAGTAAATGAGCAAAATAAATAATATATCTGCGAATTTGAGTGAACGTATTCTATGGGCTACAAAAAAGCCACAAAATATTGTAAAAAAACAGGATGTAACTATTGCCCACCAAAAAAAAGAATTTCAAGAAAATGAAAAAAAATGGGGTAATGATATGATACAACAGGTAAACAACGGACAATGGACAACCTTATTAGGTGAGAGACTGGTATATGATGTACTTCAATTACGAGGAGAAAATCCTAAAAAAGTAGTTCGCAAGGATGGATTTGAACCAGATTGGGAAACAGACGACTATATGTATGAAGTAAAAACATCGAATTGGTGGGTTTCGGGTACGGCTGGAGAAAAAGTATATGGAACATTTATCAAGTATCAAAATATACCTGAACTATATGGCAAACCACTAAGAATTGTTTGTGTTGCAAATCAAGAAGAAGAATTAACAACTGGTAAGACTAAATATTTTGGTGAAGATATCACAAAAAAAACACAACAAGTGTTGGATTTGGCAAGTTCATGGGGAATTGAATATGTACGATTTAGTGATTTAGTTTCTCCTTTACAATTACACCATTGAAGATTTAAAATTATAAAATTAATAATTCTTTATGATAACTTCTTGTGCCTTTGCTTGAGGATTTTTCGAATTAATAGACCGTTTACATAAAATAGATGATGTGGTATATTTTTCATTTGTAAAGTTTTCACGAACTAATGTTACGTCAGCATTACTAAGTATAATTTTTTTCTTTGAATTGGTTAGATTATGAATTAATGTAAATAACTCGTTGTGATTTTCAATGGTAAATCCTTTTTCAGTATATCCAACAAATGAAGTTTGTGTTTCGGGAGCATATGGAGGGTCAAGATATACAAAATCATTTGGTTGTGACTGGTTTAACGATGTAGTAAAGTCACAAGTTTCAAATATTACATTCTGTATTAAATCATGTATCTCATCTAAATGGCCTTTATTTATAATTTCCGGATTTTTATTGTGTCCATAAGGAACGTTAAATCCATTTGGACCAACTCTAAATACACCTCTAAAACATGTTTTATTTAAGAATATAAACATGGCAGAACCAATTATGTCATTTTTATCAGTTACGGACAATTTATTATATTCACTTCTTATCCAATAATAGTAATTTTCTTTTAATTCTTTTGCTTGCTCTATATTCGATGGTTTCCTGTTAAGTTCTCCTGTACCACATACATTAAATTCATCAATTATATTTTGTAACATATTGTACAATTCATTATGACGAGTTTGTATATTTTTATACATGGAAATTAATGGTTCGTTCAAATCATAAGCATATATATCACCATGTATACGTATAATCCCATTTTTTACATAAGACAATAATGTAAAGAGAACACTCCCTCCTCCCAGAAATATTTCACGATAATTATTTATTTCAATTGGAAAGGCGGAAATTAATTTATCTATGATTTGTGTCTTCCCACCAACCCATTTTATTATCGGTTTTGGAAATTTTATTTTTTTACTAGTAATATCTTTAACCAGTTTGTTATTATACAGAATTTCTAGATTACTAATAATTTCGTTAGAAGGGTTAGCCTTTTTAATCTCAATTAATTTTTCGTTAACAGCATTATTAGCGATTTCATGTAATTTACTTTCAACGATACATGGATTTTTTTTATTGAGATGTGTCGTATAATGTGATTTCTGTGTAAAATCTTTGCCACATTTTTCACAAGTATATTTACCCATTTTTAGTTATATATATATAACATCGTTTTTTTAAATCAATTTTAACTAAAAATAGGTAAAACCGCATACAAACGTATACAAACGTATACATAAAAATAAAAATACATTAATATTTTTATTTTTTTGAGATATTGAATTTATCATGTAATTTATTCTTTGAATTTAGACTGAATATTGGTAAATGTAGTGATAACATCTTGAGCAGCTAATGTTAAATATTGTGATACATTTGTATCGCCTTCTTTTGAAAATGCCATACGAATAACACCATTAGGAATATGTGGATGAGGTACACGGAATCCTACAAATGACAGAGATTTATTACCAGAATAATATTTTTCATATAGGAAGTGAACCAAAGCATTTCCTAATGTATAATCTTCATTTTTGAGAGTAATTGTATATTCATTGGATATTGTAGTATTTTCACTTAATTCAATCGATACGTCGCCTTTTTCAACGAGTGAAATAAATTGCTTACATTTGTCTATCATAATATCACATGCCTTAGAAACAATTGATATATTTGAGAATACACCGACACTTTCAATGATAAAATCAAAACTGTCTGGTTTTGTAATACGCTTTGCTTCTAATAGATACCAATTCAACCGTTCAAATTCAATATCTTCCTCTTTCATACCACCCTTGGCAAACTCCTCTTTTTTATCGTTCCATACATCATTTGCCTTTACCATATCCTGTGTTGCGCCATAGGCCGCAGTAGAAACAATATTATACATACCGTCTTGCTTTGCGGTACCAAAATCAAAATAAGCATTAAACATAACGCTTTCGCCTTCAATATTTTCTGTTAATCTAGGACGAAGACGCGTAATAGGGATATAATCGCCTGTAATTGAATCCGGTGGAAATATTTCCTTTGTTGCGGTATCTGATAAATATTTGTCTGTAGAAATATTTTTAATTTTAAAATCGGCGGTTGTAAGTAATTGTATTGTATCTGTTTCATTTTTCTTATCTACTTCAACTACATATTCTTTATAAGGAAATTCAATATCCGTAATGTGAATGGGAATACACCCAATACGTTGCTTGATAATTTCATTATTAAGACGGGTTGTGTTTTTAATGATATCCACCTTACACTCTTGGTGAGGAAATGTTCTAAACACGAATGTAGGAATATCCGATAACATAATCCGTCTAAGAGAGTTTGCTAAACTATAATTAATATTAGCCAGTGTAAAAGATAATACATTATTTTCTTCGCTTGTGATTTTAACAGTGGGTTCCATCATTATCAATCAATTGTATATATAATTTATATAGGTATTATAATATCAATTTTTTAATAAATAACAATTAAATAAGTTTAAATGTCTGATAAATATTTAAGCATAAATATTAATGAGTTGTATCTTATATTATAGTAATTATTGTGAAAACTGTAAAAATTTGTTACGTTTAGTTGGAAAAAGCGAAATAAAGGACGACATACATTTTATTTGTATCGACAAAAGATTTAGAGACCCTCAAACAGGAGGGACCTATGTTGTTTTAGAAAATCAACAAAAAATAATATTACCTCCTCAGGTACAAAAAGTACCTGCTATGTTATTGTTAAAAGAAGGAAATCGAGTAATTTTTGGAAATGAAATAATTGACAAAGTAAAACCAAAAGAAGATTCCACTAATGCGAAAGCAACTGGATTTAACGGTGAACCAATGTCATTTGCTTTAGGGAATGATAATGTGGGTGGCTTTGGTGTAGCAAGTGATAATTTTAGTTATTGGGATCAGGGAAGTGACGAATTGCTGGCAAAAGGTGACGGTGGAGCAAGACAAATGTATAATTATGCCACAGTAGATCACACATCTTCCATGGAGACACCACCTGATGACTGGAGTCCAGATAAAGTAAGTGAAAATTCATACAACGAAATGGAAGAACAGCGAAACAATGATTTGCGAATTCAAAATATGAATAAACCGGCTGGTGTATAAATTAAATTACAAAGTGACAAAATGAAATGAAAATAAGTAAATATATTATATACGATAACATATTTAAAACTAAATATATATTTAAATAAAATGGACAAAACAACTATTTTAAAGGCATTTAACAATCAATTCGAGGAATTTTTAGATGACTTGTGTGTGTTATTTCCGGATAACAGCGACATAAAAACTAGTTATACTGGGTTATCTATGCTGAGAAAGGCAAATCCCAAGATGATTATCTCTGTATGGTTTCGCTATATTTGTAGTAAATACGAAGATGAGATTGAAAAAGAAAATTTGGAATATTTCTTGACAAAGGACTACACGACAGATTTAAAAATGGATGCTGGAGCTGCAAATAAAGTATTGGACGGAATAGATAAAATTAGAGAGCCATTGAGACATTTGGAGACAGATAATAAAAAGAAGGCAATTCAATATCTAAAAAATCTAAATCAATTATCAAAATTATACTATAACTAATTATCACTAACAAATGATTTAAACATTTATTAATACCTATTTTATAAATAAATGTCTTCGAATAACGAAAATCAAGAAATACCAGAAGAGTTTGTAAAGGTTGTTTATGATTTGATAAACGATATTTTATTCACTTTTCCTGAATTTAAAGAAGGTCTGAATTTAGATTTACACAATATAAAGGAAACTAAAGATGAAGATAGTATTCAAAATGTATATAGTCACGTTAAAAAGGTGTTCCCAGAAAGATTTTTTGATATTTTATATAAAAATGAAGATATGTTTTCCAATAATGAAATAAATACAGAGTTTTTACCAGGTATCAATTTTAATAAAATCTGGACAGCTGATGTAAGTGATGGCACAAAAGAAACCATTTGGAAATATTTACAATTGATATTGTTTTCCGTTATAGGTAAGGTTGATTCACAGGAATCATTTGGAGATACTGCCAAATTATTTGAAGCTATTAATGAAGATGAATTGAAACAAAAATTGGAAGATACCATGAGTAATCTACAGAATATGATGGGTGGAAGTGACCTAGGTGGTCTAAGCGGTCTAGGTGGTGGTAATGACAGTAGTGAGCCGATTGATGTAAGTGGTATTGATATGGATAAGTTACCAAACCCCGAAGATATCCAAGATCATATTAATGGACTTTTAGATGGTAAGTTAGGAAACTTGGCAAAGGAGATTGCTGAAGAAACTGCTTCTGATTTAAATATTGATATGGAGAATGCTACCTCGATAAATGATGTTTTTCAAAATTTATTTAAGAATCCTGGCAAGTTAATGGGTTTAGTTCAAAATGTTGGAGGAAAATTAGATAGCAAGATAAAGTCAGGTGAGATAAAGGAGAGTGAGTTGATGCAAGAGGCGAGTGAGTTACTAGGTAAAATGAAAGATATGCCTGGTATGGGTGATATTCAATCAATGCTGCAAAAAATGGGTATGGGCGGTGGTCGTGGCAGTGGTCGTGGTCGTGGTCGTGGTGGAGGTGGTGGTGGTATTGATGAGATGCTCGCTGGACTTGGTGGTGGTGGTGGTATTGATGAGATGCTCGCTGGACTTGGTGGGCTAGGAGGACTAGCCGGACTTGCTGGTGGAGGGAAATTGGATTTAGGTGCTATGACAAATAAGTTGAACCAAGATATGAAAAGTGCTGAAAATAGAGAACGCATGTTACAAAAAACAAATCTAAATCGTCAAGCGATGGATAAATTAAGAATAGAGCAACAGAAATTGGCAGCATTACCTCCAACTAAACAAATGACAGACGCCGAGATGGAAGAATTGGTGTTCTCTATTGAAGGCGACAAGCCCGAGAAGTCAATGAGAAGTGATAAACCAGTCAATAGTTCAAACAAAAAGAAGAAAAAGAAGGGAAAGAAATAAATAATAACCGATAAAAATAAATAATGAAGAATATATATATACAAATGTCAATAGCTAATACAAAAATTTGGTTTACAAATCCGTCTATATTACTAAAAAAAGAATACATAAAGAAAATCTGGCCAACCAAAAATATGTCTAGAGACGAAAAAATAAATGCTATAAGTCGTCTTGTTATAATATTGTCTGTTTTAGGATTTTTAGTAACACAAAACTATAATTTTTTCCTGACTGGTTTTATTACTTTAGGTGTAATTGCGATACTTTTTTATACTAGATCGACCGATCCAATGGATACTGACCAAAAATCGCGAAAAGAAGGATTTACAAATCCAACCGAATACGAATCATCAAAAAACAATTTTACAAATCCTACACAAAATAATCCATTTATGAATGTATTATTACCAGAAATTCAAGATAATCCTAATCGTAAAAAGGCCGCACCTGCCTATAATAGAGCTGTTGAAAAACAAATAAACACGGACACTCAAGACATGATTGTATCAAATTTTGATAATGACCCTGAAATTAAGAAAAAATTATTTTCAACTTTAGGCGATAGTTTGGAATTTGAAGATTTCGGACAATATAATTTTTATGCTACTGCTAATACACGTGTCCCTAATGATCAAAAGGACTTTGCTGAATTTTGTTATGGAGATATGGTTTCAGGCAAAGAAGGAAATGATTTTGCTCTCATGAAAAATAATCCTAGAATTGGATCCATTGTTGGACAAAATTAGATATAGAATAAAAATAAATATATAATTATGAATAAATATATTATTAACTATATATATATAAATGTCAGCAGTCACTAGTGAGTTTACATTCGACAGTTTATCCAGAATTGGTGATGATAGTTGTGGTCTAAGTCAACGAAATGTTCAAAATTCATCTCAATCTAGTTATCTATTAACCAACTTTTTCTCTCAAGATTGTGGAATGAAACGTCCAATTGAGTTCGCCACTAGTCAACCTAACGTGAATTTCACAGGTGGTTTTCAAGTAGGAGCAGGAGGGTGTAATATTGATACCAACTCTGATTTATTAATTGGAACAATCAATACAAATCCCAAATGTCGCATCAGTTTGTATGAGCGTCCTTTCAAGACTGTTCCATTCTTAGGTCGTGGTTCATCCAATCCGGTTTTAGAATCACATATTCAACAAGGTGATATGATTACAAACAAAAAGAGTATTAATACAACAACTGAACAATCCTACATTCCTTATAGAAATTATCCTTTATTACCATCTATAGAAAATTCTGTTACAAATCCTGCTAATTTAGTGGAAGGTGTTGCTTTAGATGGATGGGTTCGTGGTGGTGTTCCTTCTAGAGAATTACAAAAGGACAAAGATTACAAATCAGGACATTCTCCTAATCAATATTAAGAATATTTTATCCGTCTATAAACCATAAACAATTTCTCTAGAAAATAGTTTAAGAATATTTACAATTACTATGTAAATGTGTGATTTACAATTAAATTACCTATGTACATACAAATTAATTACCGAAGATGATGATGATGAAAAAGGGTTGAGTGAAATGTTGTATCAAATTCAATATTTACAAATAGTTGGATTAACCGAATTTGACGAAAATGTAATCGGTGATAAATTGGATAGATTATACACGCAATTGGAAAAGGAATCATTTTTAGAAGAATTGTTTGCTATTCATCCATATGCCGGACAAATGTGTAAACAAGTCATGTTTAGAACATTGTTTTCTTATGATTATATGGATTTATTTCATAAAGTATTGTATTATTATTTTCGCGATGATAAAGATAACAATAAGGCACTAGATAATAGTATAGAAGGATTAAAACTCCATATGAAATCAATTAATGAGAAAAAATAAAAATAGAAGGGAATAAAAATATATAGTATTATAGTATATTAATATGGCTTCTACACGTAACAATAATATGCCTAGTGATTACTGTCTTCAACAACGTAGTTATATGGACAATCGCAATTATACTGAATATAAATATTCTCAACAAGGTAGAGCATACGACAATGCTATGCCATGTATGGGTATAACTCCTAGTCACATGCCTAGAGAAGCTTTTTCCCATAATTCAGTAGAAATTGAATCATCTTTATTTGGTATCAACGCAACGAATTTAGTAACACCACAAAAACCAGTTGAACCTGAATTAAAACAATTAAAAGAAATTTCCTATTTTGAACGATTATCTATGTTAATGCCAGAAGCAATGGTAGTACAAACAGACCAACGACCATTTCCAGTACCCAAGTAAGAATTACGTTAGTATTGTTACAGGTTATATTCTTGATTATAATTTGTAACAATATATATATATATGTCGAATGTTTCCTGTAGAGATAGATATTATAATTATGGTAGTTATTTAAGAAGTAGAGGTGCTGATAAAGCTGTTTGCGAGTTAGATAAGAAAATTCATAAAAATACAGTCGACATAGCAACAAATACTGCGAATATAGCAATCAATACCGCGAATATAGCAATCAATACCGCGAATATTACAGATTTATCAAATATTATTAGTAATTATGATGTTTCATTTACAACGGTTGATATAGTAGCGACTAACTTAGATGTCTCTGGTGATGTTAATTTTACAAAAAATCCTATTGTGACAAATGACGCTAGTTACAATAATCGTGTTTTACAATGTTATAGTGAATCAACTTCTATATTAGATATTAACGTATCAACCATAACTCCATATGTTCCAGCGATATACGATTTATCATTAAATTCAGTAATATATACAGATTTAGACCCTAGTGCTCAATCCGTATTTACAAATAATCTGGCATATATTGATTTTAGCAATAATCAACCTTATTTTAACAATTCATTACTGGAAGTATATGTAAGTGCACAATTACAATTTAATAGTGTACAAACGCAAAGCATATCCTTTACTTTTAATAAGATAGGAACACCTATTCAGGAAATAGTATTGGATACACGAAGTATTAATCAAATAGGCACTCCTACCACAGTTTGCTTTGGACCACAAATGTTTGCATTTAAAGATGGTGATTTTACGACTGATATATCTTTTATATACGAGCAATGGCAAGTAGGTATTGATATATGTGGAGGTTCAATAGCTGGAACGGTTTCCTTTCAGGAAAATCCACGAATGACGATTAAGCAAAAAAGCATTGTTTAATTTAATTTAATTTAATTTAATTTAATTTAAT
>TARA_B110000285_G_scaffold80029_1_pt1 | contig 16295 bp, 12 predicted proteins | sample TARA_B110000285 | Tara Oceans TARA_B110000285 (sample SAMEA4397756) | marine metagenome | biome: Polar Biome; feature: [SRF] surface water layer (ENVO:00010504); material: water (ENVO:00002006), including particulate matter (ENVO:01000060) such as... | depth 5 m
TGCCATCGAGACTGCTCCAAATGCCATCATTCTTGTTTTAATTTGCTCCAAGTATATATATACAAATAAAAAGTTGACCTGAATCTTGGAGAAGACACGTTCTATATACAGCAAGTAGATATCAAGTTCTAAATGAATACAAATTATCTAGCAGTGCCAAACCTACAGATTCTACAAAGGTATTGCATGTCCTCTTAATAAAGATCAATTTGCCAAAAAAAAAACATAAATTACCGAACAATTGAAAGTAGAATTGTAATTATAATTATAATTACTTAATTATCACGTTTACGTTTATTAAGAGGTGGTTTACCAGTACGAATTGTTTCTTTTCCTTTGGCAACTCGAACATTGTCTGTTTGGAGCGTCGCTTTGTGGTCCATCGCTTGCACAAAATTCTTGATTGCCTTACCTTGCTTGTCTTCAGGATTCCATTTCTCAAAATCGTGCACCGCCTGGTGCGTTTCACGAACAAACTTAGCTCCTTCTTCATCAAGATCATCTGGATTAGCGAATTCAAAGTCGGAACCTTCATTGTCGGGAACAACAAACCCGTCGTCTGTATAACCGTGCATTTCAGGATTTGACGACGGTAAGTTTTCATCATCTGAATCGTCGTCCGACGATTCGTCTCCGTCGTACATGGGCATAGTCGTTTCGTCCTCGTCCTCAATGCGACAAAAAGTAATACCATCTCCACCAGGGATAAATCCTACTTCTTTCCATGCAGAAACGATTTCTTTTCTAGAAGCATCGTTGCCAACGCGAATGTGTTTTTTCACAAACTTAGGCTCTATAGCGGACCACGCATCATCAGCCACAAATTCCCAAATACGACCTTCTTGTTTTTCCGTTTTTTTTAAACGTGATACTTCAATATTGTGTTGGTCATCAATACCAAGGATTTCTCCATGAAAGTTTTTATCGGCAATTTTAAAAGTAATAATATCACCAGCGGAATACATTTTTTTGTACTAAAAAATATAAACTTAAATACAAATCGTCATATGTGTAAAATAGTTTTAAACTATATATAGACAGTGTCTTTTATCATATGAAAAGCACTCCAGTATTATTATTGAGTATCATACTCTTCTATGTTTTCTATAACGACTACACAGTATCCGCAGCGTTCCGCTATACATTAGATATGGCCTTCAACATCGGAATGGGTGACGGTAACTTAAATGAAGACAATACGTCATTATTTGTCACTGCAATATGGATGTTGCTGGGATATTTTGTCGTTTTCAAATGGTGGCTAACCATAGTTCAGACAATCATGGGCAACGATTCAATATTATCCAGCGGACACAAAAAGATTCAAACGTTGACGAACTGGTTAGGATGCACACCTCTCACATTTAGCATAATTATTACCACTGTATGGGGACTATTTGGTGTGTTCATTGGAATTATGGTTGAAAATTGGTCTTTTTCAAAATCGTTAAATTTTGCAGTCGGTGGAATGACAACTACAGGTTCACAACTTGTTTCAAATACAAACATTTCGAATATTCTTGGGGGAATATTTGTTTTGTTGGGCGTTCCATTATTATCAATAACTATGAGTCTTATTCTTATTCAAGATGATAAGAAACTGGAAATAGTAAGAAAACAGGAGAAAGGTATAACATTCTAATTGACGAATTAACAATATAAGGAACAATTTTTTGACACTATATAAAGATTATATAGATCATAAAATGTCAGTACTCAATCGTTCACCAAAGCAAGCCGCTACCGAAGAAATTATTAGTCAGGTTGACACATGCAATTATAAAGGAAATCACCCTATGTTACAGTATAGCAATGTCTCAGTAGAGAAGAAACGTGACCATTTGGATAATTATGTTGAAGTACGTCCTTTTGAAAATACAGAGGACGAATACGCAGATTATGTACCAGATTCGGGGATTGGTAGACATTGAACGACATGAAAGATAATATATTTAAAAAGGGTAAATACATTCGTTATGGTCTCCCTGACCAACTCCGAAAACTCATTACTACACCTTACATCGTTAATCATATCGTGAATATTACTTTTCTTTATTTGGTAGTATATAATATATTGGTATACAATACGAATGGATAATACGTTAATTAATTCAGAATGTTACATTTGCTTCGAACCGTGTGTAGAAAAATCGCCGTGTTCGTGTGGAACATCTGTACATAACGAATGTCTTGTCACATTTTTAAAAATATCCGGGAATATAGTTTGCACAATTTGCACAGATGAATTTAAAATTGTAGAAAAAAAAATAAAACATCTGCACAGGTTCTTGTTGTGTTTGTTGTTATTGTTAGTATTATGTATTATTGTGTGGTCAATAGTGTAAATTCTCTCATATATCTGAATTAAATTATAAAAAACGCAACTATAGTCGGTTGTGTTGGTACGGTGGTCCCTGTTAGAACAGGTGTTGTCCACTATATAAGCAACCGTGGTAGCATGTACACTCTCGAATTCTAGACTAGTCAGTGAGTATTCCCATTACATAACAGCGTTTCCGGAGCCTATTTACTACACAAAATCAGCAATACTTTCTATGGAATGTGGTAGGACGACGGGAGTGTTTTTATTTTGACGAGTGGAACAAAACTCTATTATAAAAGGATTAACTTTGAAATTATAAAAAAAGATTACTATAAAGAATAATGTTTCATCAACTACAAAAAAGTCCTTCCTTGTATAAGCACGTTCTTCATAACTCCGTGTTTCAAAACGCGTTACAAAAATCACGCACAGAACTGAAACAACTTCAGGATACAATTCATACTTTGACGACAAAATTACAAAAATTGTCAAATGAAATTCAACATTGTTCCGAAACAAATGACGAAAATAAAGATTTCAATGAACTTCATAATTTAACCGAGAAACGTCGAATCTTGATATTATTTAGAAAACGCGAAGATCAACTGAGGAAACATATTCGAATGGTGTTGCGTAACAAATCGTTGGTAATGAAACAACTAAAAGAAAAATAGAGAAATCTAGTCGCATTTTTTTTCTATTCAAACATTGGTAAAAATACACTATATAATAATAAAGTTTCTATTCAAAAATGAAGTCTACCTTTTCCACATTTGTTGCACCTGCTAGTGCAAGCCCTTCACAACACATGACGGAGTCTATTATTATCTTTACTGACGTCGGCGAAGAAATTGATGACGAAATAGCGTTGTTTTGGTTGTTCAATAGTGGCCAGTGCTCGGCAAATCTGACCATTGTGTTTACACAGGGAGCTCTAAATGCCAAAATTACTCCAAAGGAGCGCCATGCTAAATTCAAGAAATATTTCCCGAATGCACCCAAGGCCACATATATTGACGATTTGAATTCTCTCACCAATATAAAGAACCAAACCTACACCAAGATGCTGCAAATCGCGCCCCTGAGAGGCGTGTCTGACATTTTTTTTGCGGACAATACGATTGAAAAGTTGTACCTTATGGGACAGCGCGATACTCCGTCTCTCAACACGTGCAAATCGTTTGGCAAACGAACAGAGGAAGTCCACTGGCTAGAATACGACGCACAATTGGTGCAACTGGTAGATGTACCCACTGTTGAAATAGGTACGGTCATTAGTCGTCAAGTGCCATTCACATCAAATATTATCCAAAAATTGCCCGACGAGTTTCAGAACGAGATTCTCAACGAGGCGTACAAAAAATTCGTCGGACGCGTCCCGGCATCCTTACCCTATTGTTACAATGTTACCTTTCATGCTAACTACCCCACACTGATGGCCTATGTTGCCGAAATTCCGGCGTTCCAAGTCTATGCGAGCGAGCACCGCGATTCCGACCATGTAAAAACAATGGCCTCCGAATTCTATACTGCGATTACGACTAAACCAGCGTCTAAGTCTGAGGACATTCTAAAGATGACAGACCTGATACTGGTTGTCGAGTTTATGACTGGTGGACGATACTCCGATTCATCGCTCCAAAAAGGAGCTGACCATTTCGAAGGGTACGAATATGGACGTGAAGTTTGGAAAACCAAGGTGAAAACGTACAACTGTTCACTAACACCAGCGTATGATTTATTAGCTATGTACGTGATGGTCAATGGACTAACACAATCAGAACTCACAGACGCTAGTGAACTGACCCGTAATCTAGAATCGAGCTTTGCATAAAAAACTTTATTAAACTTATTTAGTTGATAATAATATAGATTGGAATGTACCAATTTTTTTCTATGTTGCCACGTGTACCATTAAAACACTGTAACATATCTATCTATCTACCATCAGGATAAAATGTAACATGTTTCAATATTTCCGTTAATGTTTCAATTTTTCCGTTAGACAGTACAGTTTATATACTGTGCAGTATAGAGTTGTTTTTATTTGACGTTTAATTATCATTTCTTTTTTATCCCTCCGCCATGGCAGCCAATACGCCAATCCCAATTCAGGAGACAGGGGAAACTGCTTCAGCATTCCACGTTCGGTGGTCAGACTATCAAGCGATACTGAGCGCTGCTTTCGAGCCAGTGCATACGTTCGGTGCCAACAAAACTTGTGGCAGCTGTAACAGAGTCAATGGTGCCGCCACAAAAAATTGCCCTTGTGGAAACAAATTGCTTTTGAGCCAGACGGCCTTGGCCATCGCAAGCCGTAAGGCCAGAGCCGACAGAAAGGCTCGCACTTTGGCCAAAAGCCACGATATCTGTGGTATCTGTTGTAGTCCATTGGGAAAGGGTGGTCTCGACCTTGGCGTCTCCATGTGCACCAAAGAAACAATCAGAGAGAATGGTGAGGTATACTATAAACTCGATCCCTGTGGTAGAGCGATGCATTTAAAATGCCTTAAGGGTTATTACAAAAAATCCTTAGAAAGACATGCCACTTTCGGACTATTGCCAAACAAATGTGCCCATTGCAATGGGAAGACGCAAGAACCCCACATTCTTGAACTATTTCTCCCTCGCAAGTAAGAATATATATATATTATTTATTATTACTTGCTAAGAACGCACCACTGTCTTTGTCTGCAAAAACTTCACGAAACAAAGTCGTACCGTAGACAAACGCCACGATGGCAACACGCAGCAAGACGTGCACTCAAGTCGGTGTTTTGCTGCGTATATGTTTTAAATATAGTAAATAGTATATTCTTAATAAAAAATGAAATTGATATACATGAAGTTATTGTGCAATTGACTTGACATTGTAGTTGAGAAAAAACAAATTCATTTTAACTTATTTAGAGTATTAAAATTTTCTAGGTTTTCTAGATGTACTACACGCATATTCCCAAGCAACAAATATTAACCACATTGCTAGGCCGACACCAATAATAATTCCAATAGTATATTCTCCTGCTTCTTTTGTAAATCCCATGTATACAATAGGTACAATATCTTTGCATTCGGATTGGCCTGGTTCGTAGGTTGTTTTATTTACGGGACACAAATCACATGTGGTCAGCCATCCATCGTTCGAAACTCGGGCAATACTACAAGGACTGCAATTTTCAGTAGACCCTTCTTCTGGCTTTCCTCCTGTGTATCCGAGTTCACATGGCCAAAAGTGTGTCAATTTTTTATGATTCCCCAATATCCAGTGTTGTGTATTTGAACCATATTGTGCGTTTTGATGTTTCGCTTCAGTTTGCGTGTATGAATGATGTTCTCGTAATCGAGAATCTTTGCCGTATCTAAACGCAGTTGGAGAGTTTTCTATTAGTTCTACGTGTCGACGATTTGGTATGATGACATTCGAACCAACAACACCAATATCATTTCCAATAAAGTCATTTTGATAATCGGGTGCAATGACATAATCCGAACGTATGGGTGCTGTGTAATCAGACCAGGCGAGCATGCTGGGTTTTAGATAATACAATGCGTTTTTAGGAATGTCGTTAATAGCGATACCTCTATTGAACGATTCTTCGCATTTGGCAGATATACAGTCATATATTATCACAAAAGGTTCATGCGTATTTTCATACAGCGGATATGTCGACACAGCTAGTAATGATTTTGACGCCGCGACCGATCTTCCGTACGCTCTGTAAGTGGCGGTTCTCAAATTTGGTGGACCGAGAGGGGATTTTAGGGAGGGTTCCCACCAATGAACAGTAACTGTACTATTCTTACTTTGCGCGTCTTTAATTGGTTTATTTTTTGGCGAATCACCAGACGTTTCCCAAGCATAAACTCTGCCGTAATTACGCCCCTTTAAATGAACCGAGTTTTCCATAAATCGGTTTGTATCTCCAGGGGCGGAGACAAAAAGCGACGAACCTAATTCTTGGACTGGACCAGTGATAGCAACATCGTAGCCAAATTGTTGCCATTTAAAGTACGGCACAAGGACGGGATTCAAGGGTCCACCGCCATAATAGCCGCCTTTGTAGTAGGGTAATTGAGGAGGTATACATTTCTTTTGAAAGTCGTTGATTTCTGTATCATCCAAATTTGAATTGGGACCGTGTTTTAAAAATCCATAGTATTCTTTCCAACTTTTGTAACCCAACCTGCAATCTGTACCATATGGAACGCAGCCTGTTTCGTACAATGACCGACACGAGTGTAGGACATTCCCGGTGTACACGAATGCGTATCCAATGGTGGACGGTATACCTTGGAAACCCGACGGTACGTCCGTTGTATCGAGTTTTCCAGGAGCGCCAGCAACCCAAGTCGAACTTTGCACATCTACTGAGAATCCAAACCGATATACTTTTGTATATGTTTCTTCCTGATGTGCATATGTGTCGTCTTTCCAAGATATTTCATTTCGCATTGGGGCAACTTTTTCAGCAATATTGCTTTCTATGGGTCGCCATAATTTAACAATTCCTGTGCCGTCTGCCTCCCCAATTGAAACATTTCTTTCTGCATCGGGAAAGCCAAAAACAACCAGTGAGCAATCTTGATTGATGGCAACGATGGGTGAATATTCACTTGTATTATAATTGTTTTCAGTATCGTGAAATCTTATATGTGTACCATCCGAGGGTGTGGCGTACAGTGTACAGGTATCCGAAATTCTCAACAACGAGGGAATAAAATCAACATGGAAGGATTCTTCTCGATATGCAAATGTATTCACAAATAAACCTAATAATAAAATAAGCATTCGATAAAAATACGTCAATTTAAATACCTATTTTTTCTCACGCATGATCCCGATTTTAATAAACTCTTTCTCACATTTTTTCGCCGCGAGCACCATTATTTCAAATTCGCGCGGGGTACAATCTATCTTTACCGTTGTACTCTCAAATTGAAATAAATAATCTCCTTTTCTTAACCCAGCCTCAAAAGCAGCTGAATCACCACGTACGCTTTCAATATATAAGACACCTTGATGCGTATCACCCACTTTAATTCCCCAAGATTTTTTTGACGGAAGAGCAATTGTCGTTGGATTGCATTTGTTAAAAATCGCCAAGCGTGCATGTTCCAATTCAGAATCTTTTGATTTGAAACGCAATGTTTTTGCTGTAATTTCTGGTATCGTAGCTTGAAAAAGATTTCTTTTCTTCAACAATCCCAGATATTTGATTATAACTTCTGCAGTAACATCACGTGTTTTTCGGTTACTTTTTCTGTCTACCTCCCATTGTGCTGATTCAATAATAACGGGTAAGGTAGCTGGTGTTTTAAAACCACGCGACTTTTCAAATTCAAGAACGGCAGCATACAGACACGCCGCTGCGAATTGTGCCTTTCCATGTGGCATTTTAAAATGATTGTCATCAATATCATTGTCATTATGAACGCTGTAGTAAAATTTTTTGCATTTGTACTGTGCATTCTTCACAATCAGTTCTACCGCCATAAAATTAAATTTATCCGCAATATACTCGATTTTCTTACGGGCTGACCAGTAATGGCGTTGATGAGATTTAATACGTTGGGTTCCAATTTGTAATCGTTTCCCCTTTTTCATTAGTGAACAATCGCGCGCACTCATCCCAGGCGTTATGTTCCACATTGATTTATTAGCTTTTTCGTCATCTCCCAAATGAAGTGTTCCCATATTGTTTTGTTTCAATCTTTGTACGGTGCCACATTTGGAACATGTGGAGTGTCCACGTCGTTCGAAATCTAAAAAAAAACGGGAAGGAACTCCACAACGTTCGTTTCCGCAAAAACGCGTGGGGTAAACCTCCGTTATCACAAAATCTTCAGAACAGTCCTTCAAAAAAGCTAGGATTTCTTGTGGAGAATTTTTTTTGGTCACTTGTCGTGGACCGACCGAACAAATACGCCCTGTGCCTCGTTGTTGCTGTGAACAGTGTCTATATGTGTTCGAGGTTATTCTACCATGTTTGTTTTGATACAATTTGCCCTTACGCTTCCGAAAGTCGGATACCTTCTCAGATTTCATAATTTCATCCTTCATGTTTGATTTTGAATAGAATTATTTAAATTAGAAGAAGTATATCCTATTCTAAATTTAAGACTATAAAATACTTTATATAACAACACAATGTCCAAAAAACGAAAACGAACACCCGTCTCACCTTCACCACCAAGGGCCCCACCTCCTCCCTTTAGCTTTAATATATATCCTTTTTTACAAAAGATTAAGGTGCCAGACCCCATAGGGTCTAAAACGCACAATATACAGAACAATATTATAAAATTTAAAATGGGTCAACCTATATTCAAGTTTAAGGATAGGATATATTCGGTTCAAAATCCCACTGGGTTATACGCGACGTTCAACGGTCAACGCGATTTCATTTCAAACTTCCATACAAATCACACCGTTTCACTGTACTCAATGGCACATTCACTCTTAGCTACATTGCCACGGGATGTTATCATTGGTACGAAAAAGACCTCCGTATATCGACAAATTGACATTTCTCAAGCGACCATCAAAAGACGCACAAATGGTACAATATATCTCAACGCCAAACATCGCGGACGAACAGTATTCTTAAAAACCACAGATAATCCTGCTGTCAAATTAAAATATGTGATCGAAGCCGTTATCCACCAATTGTTAAAATTATCAAGTCCGGGATGTGTTCCGTCATTGGAATTTGTTGGAAGGACACCCGAAAATCATTTGGTCATTTGTTCCGAACAATTGCAGATACCTTCGATTTCAACATGGGTGCAAACACTGGGAGTACGGAATAAATCAATTCGATTACGAAAAATGTTGCTCAAAGTTTGTCGGGCGTTTATTATTATCCAGCGTGACGCAAAGTTTACACACCGAGACTGTCACACTGGAAATGTGTATTATGACGAGTCACAACAAAAAATTCAGTTCATTGACTTCGATTGGTCTTGCATTCGTCAGGACTCTTTGGTCATTTCAGTCCCGAGATTTTTGTACGACACCACGCGCAGAACATACGGACACAACAAGTCAGTAGATATGTGCGTATTTATGCGAAATTTGGGCAGAACGATACGTGGAGCACCAGAATTCATCGCACTAATATGGGAGCCGTTGATGCAACGATACGAAGACGAAACGCGTAATATGGTAGAACATTTTCGCCAACAAATCGACGCCACTGTCAGCGAATTCGAGTATAACGAAGCGTGGATACAAAAATACCCCAAAAGCAAGAAATTCATGAAAAATGAAAACCAACAACTATTAAAAAAAAAACAGCAGCAAGAACACGATTTAATGTGCGCCATGCAATTGTACAAATTGTCGTCCGAGAAAAAATCTCTTAAAAGCCCATATGCGCACAAATATGGAATTGGGAGATTAAAAAACAATTTTGATTACTACATGGGGTACTTTGAATGGGAATCAATGACTCCTAGAGCGATAGAGAAATTTGTTAATAATATTAGGATATAAGTATTTATTTTTTTGTGAAATATTTGGCAGGGAATTCTTTTTGTGTACCGTCTTTTCCTAGACTCGGATCTGAGGATGTTATACTCGGATCCGAGGGCTTTACAGTGATCGTTCTTCCTGATTATGACATTGCTATAACCCATTTTACTTTGTTCCGAATGTTGAACAGTACCACAGTACCACATTTAGAACAATTAGCGTGACCACGTGGAAATCCAAAGACGACCAATGTACAATATAGTGTTATTTTACTACTTTCTACTTCTTCCTTTTTTCTTTCTTCCTTTTTTTCTTCTTCTTTGTTGTTACCGCCCGCCCGCCATCCATCGTTAATTCGGTGTAGCACGTCTTGGTGACAATTTTTTGTAAATTTCCTTCACAATTCGCAATAAAAGCTCTAACGTTATCTATGTCAACTCTAATTAATTTTACATTACCATTGAGTTCGAGAACTACTTTTCCGACAACATCCCCGTTTTCGTTGGGTTCACCGTCGACCGATATTTTCTTGATTTTTTTTCTTTTTTCATCCCATTGGTAATAATAGTCTTTACACCAATATCGACATTTTTCTTCTTCTTTCTTAACTAATGTTGTTCTGGCGACGATTTGTTCATCATATTTCCTCATTTCTTCTTTGACCAATATTTCGATTATGTTAGCAGATTCCCCTTTGATTTGTAACTCTAAACGTTTATCAAGACCTTTGATTTGTAACTCTAAACGTTTAGTATTTTCATGCATTTCTCTTGTCTGTTTTTCATATTTGTCTATTGCATTTTTGTAATTTTTCGGAAGTTCTGTTTTAAACCATATTGATGACCCGGAATCTGAAATATCGACAATTTTGCGTCGCCAATCGAGATTGATGTTTTTATTCAACTTCAACCATTTCACGGTTGTTTGAAATTTATTAACACTTTCCAGCATTTTTTGTTGACTATATTGTGAATAAGACGTAATTTCATGAGTGGGTAATCCGTAATACGAAGTTGGAGTGTTGGTGGTTCCTTTAACAAGATGTCCACGTGAACTTTGGACTAATACGAATTTATCCGGCATCGGGAACATTGCATGGTATGATGGTCCATACCCATGTCTAATGGCATCAAAGCCGAGTTCAGTTGGGTCGAATTTGGAATAATAGTGCTTATTCATGTCACTTTGTTTTTGAAGTTCATGATATGTCTCACCGTCCCAGTCTACGAGACTCCGGTGTAACTTATTCAACAAATATGTATTTTTGGCCATCGAGTTGGCTTTCACTTTGGCTTTTTTCCATTCTTCAGTTATGAATGATGTTAGTTTAGACTCCAGTCCCTCAATTGTCTTATTAATATCTGCGATTTCTTCATAAGATTTTCCGATACATTCGAGAGAAATATTAAGAATTTTTTGTGTGACACTAGCCACAAGTTCAAATACGTAAATTGCCACATTTTTTACGACATCCTTCACTTTCTTGACTGAGTTTATTATTAACTGAGTTTTCCGTAGGCATTCTTTCCACAGGGTTGAAACGACATTACTAACCAGTTGTTTACCATTACGGAGTCCTTTACCAAGTCGTTCACCGAGTCCATTAAAGGTTAAATATTCCATAACTTTATTTTGATATTGATTCTTTGTTTTGATATCCATCTCCAATGTTTTGTCCCAAGGGCACGCAGACCATATAGTCATCCACATTCGTTGTTGTGTGACACTATCGACACTTCTGCGGCTTTCACTCAATAACTGATAGGCAAGTTTCCTCCTTGACGTTAAGCGTTCTTTTAAATTAGCTTTTACTGCTTTGAGCTTTCTTAATAATCCAAAGCGTTGGTTTTTAAATTCTGGTACGTCAACTTCCATCAAATTTAGTTGTACTTCGAGTTCAGAGACCAATTTTTCTTCATCTTCTTGATTTTTTTTGCGTTTCTTCACCATTTCGTCTTCTTGAACATTAGTTAGCATCTTGATTTCATATAATGAAGAGACAGGGTCATTCTCATCTTCAGCTTCGGCACAATATCCAATACTTGTTATTTCTTCAATATCTTGCAACAATATCAATTGTATTATTCTTTTTGCTTGAGCAATATCTTTAAACGTCAATGTACTTGCGTTTTTGTATAGAATATTTTCATTGTCCCCATTTTGATATTCTACGTCTTCGAGAAAATGTGTTGGTACAAAGTATATCATGTCATCCCTGTCCAAACTTTTCTCATATGATGAGTGTTCAAAAACCTTGGCACCGACGAATTCCTTTTCCATATTCAGTATTCTTTGCGCCGCTGCTGTTTCGTCGCGCGGTTTCTTCATGTATTTATCTTCCAATGCTTTATATTCAGTATCAAGCTGTTTCCCATCATATTCTTCTTTCCAGACATGTGCTTTTACCCACTCTTTGGATTCCGGTCCCATCTTCTTTACAACTTCGGATGGTAATATTGAGTTAATTTTGAAATCATCATTGACACGATCATCAACGATAATAGTCTGACATTTATCGTGAAAAAATATAATCTTGTTATCTGTTTTTTCACTATTTGTCCGAGCTTCACATTTAGTGACGAATCCTTTTCCGACATGTGCCAATTGGCAAATTTCACCAGCCAGTGAATTATCTGAGGCATTTCTTTCAACATGAATTTTTTGATTATCAATACCTTTTATTTGTTCAACAATTTCCTCTAATAATTTATTATCAAATTTTGCTTGTAATTTAACAATGGCGGTATGTAAAGCTATTTCGTTTTTTGTTGGCTTAGCTTTTTCGTTTTTTGTTGGCTTCAATGACAATGTTTGTTTTCTGTGTAAAAATAATGAACGTGCTTCACATATTTGTTTAACTCCAGTGTTTATATCAGAATATGGTCGATAGTATGCATTCGCCTTATTGTCAAAGAGGACATTACTGGGTTTAAAACTATTTCCCATTTGATGTGCATTTGCTATAGTTTTTTCATTTTCAAATGTATCAGTGGAAAAAACTTTCTGGAATACTTCCCCCCTTAGTCTATTTTTCACCTTATCGAAATTGGTATCGTTAATATAATCTGATACTATAATAGTATCACGACCGTCATCATGGAAAATGGATTGACGTAATTCCCGCTGCTTGGCTATAGTTTCTTTCACATGGGCAAGTAAACTGGATTCTCTCTTCTCCATTTTGTCAATTTGATAATCAAATCGTTTGTTATCTTTGATTCGTTTTTTATCTTCGATATCATGTTCGATATCATATACTTCGTTTGTAAAATTTTTCATGTTTTCTCTTACAGATTTAGGATTGCGATCGAGTATTTTACCAGCTTGTTCTATTAATTTATCTCTGTCTGTTGTAAATCTATGTGCAAGGGCGTCTCCTACCACTCCAGCTATATCAACAGTAGCAGCAGCAGCAGTAGCAGCAGCAGTAGCAGCAGCAGTAGTAACAGCAGAAGGCAAAGCAGCAGCAGTATAGTTCATAGCAGTCCTTCCATTAGTATAAACAGTAGCAGCAGCAGAAGCAGCAGTAGCAATTGCTTTTTGTGGTTTTGATAATTTGCCTCCACCACTAACCACGTCGCCTTCAATTCTATATATATGAGTATTGTAATCCGACAAATCGTCTGGGTTTTCTAACGCCAGACCTGGATTAAAAGCAATTGCTCCAGAACATTCTGGTACGTACGGTTTGAAATATTGCATCATAGCAAGAGCAATAGAACCACCGAGACTATGACCCGTAAAAATGACTTGGTCGAATCTACTTTCGTCACATAATATACGTAATACGGCTTGGAGGTCGTGTTTAAACCTCGGGCTCGCCTCAAGATTATTATTAGCTAAAAACAAAAAATCGGTAGAAAACCAATCCCATTGCGCTATTTTATCAAGCGGTGACATCCTTGAACCACGGTGACCAAACACTATTGTTCTCATTGACGATACACCTTTAGGTGATATTGGTTCTGCAAAATACACAGCGAGGGATGGTAGCGAAAACTGTGGTTTGTATTCTAACGTCCGTCCGTCAAGCATGGTTGTCTTTGGTTCGCGTGGACCTAAAGATTGACGCTTCGGACCACAACCATTCCAATCGTTTGCACAATTCCCATTATATGTTTGATAGGTTACGAATTGTGCGAAATCGTGTTCTGGACGAGTATGTGCGAAATTGAACATGTCTACATAGGGTTGACCGTCGTGTCGCTTTGTTTTGTTTCCCTCTGTGTTTCCTTTTTTCTTGGTTTTATTAAAGTATTTTTCTTGTTCAGAATAGCTTTCTCTTGTTAACCATATCGCATCTTTTTCATGAGTCCATGCCTGGTCACCGTCACAATCAAGGTCGTTGTCACAGTATTTAATTTTATCGTAAAAAATAGTTTGTTTATTACGTTGACTTGTCCAATCATCGTTAGCTTTAACTTGTTGACTTTCCGAATTATCGTCGATGGGGAAACGAGTAGACTTTTCATAAGCAAAAATGTTGCCCACAATTTTTTGGGCTCCAGGTATATACCCTAATAACCCTAAAAACTTATTTCTCTTTCTACTTGTTGTGTCGAGCGGTTCACCTTTAATCGGAAAGTAATCTTCTGAATGTTCGAAACCGACTTCCCTTGATTTTTTTCCCTCTCCCTGATTAAATTCCCGTTGTGGTTCCCGTTGTGGTTCCCGTTGTGGTTCCCGTTTGTTTGAACTCTTTTTCTCTCCCTGGTTTTGAAAAGTTCCCAAGCCTTCAGAGGATTCGAAATCTGGCATTTTCGTTTCGCCTTGTCTTTCTGGCATCTTCGTACGTCCTTCAAAAGGTCGCACTTCTTGATACAAATCCAAATGATCTCTCCTAGAAGTTTGAACAGTCTTAGGCATGTTCAGAATAGGGTGATTTGGAACATACTCTTGTTTAACAGAATCTTGTTTAACACCAGTGTTTTTGACCATACTTTTATTTTTTGTAAACACAGACATTTTAACAATTTTTGGCAGTATTTATAGTACCATATTATAAAAAATGCAAAACCTCGACAAATGCTACACAGGTCAAGAGTCAAATTTTAAATGTCTTCACAGCAAAAAATCTATAGAAATAGCATCTCAAATTTTGAAAGAAAAAGAAGCAGAATTTAAAACAACAAACGAATTAAACTTTGATTGTTTTTTCAAAGAAGAAGAGAAGGATGGCAAAATACAACACACGTTTTCCTTAAACTATATCGAAGGCTATACGCCTTTAAAACCTGGCGACATTCTATATTATCCATGTGCGAACGGTAAAGTCGGCAAATTTCTAGGAATGGAACACGCATCCATCTACATAGGGAAGGGCGCTTGCATTCATCTGTGGCAAGACGCTGGTAAAGCCAGGATTATAATAACCTCTGTAAAGTTGGCATGTAGTTCCATTTGTAATTTATACGCCTTGGATACTTCCAAAATTACATTCATGAAATTCCATAATAAAATAGGTATCATTCGCGAAGCAGTAAAAGCATTAAAAGAAACAGACTCAAAAGGTGGTACACATGGTATTTACAACGCATTATCGAATAATTGCCATCAGTGGGTTTTAGATGTTGCATCAGAACGAGAACTAACGCAAAAACACAATAGATTACATTCGAGATGTCTCCCTTTTAACTTGCATATTAAAAAATCTAAATTATTGGCAGAAAAACGCAAAGAGGAAGCCGACAAACATGCTGCAGGAGATGCCAAGACTGCCCATAAGAAAATGGCTACTATGGCGAATAGATCGTCATTTAAACAATTTATAAAATAAATGTGTCGTTATTTTAATTTTGAAACCGACTATCCAAATAAAGCGTTAACGCCAGTCACAATTCTGTTTTTCTCTTCTTCTGCAACCTGCAACTTTTTTGCTCGTTTGAGTTCTGCAATCAAACGTTTACACTCTGTTCTGTGTTCTTTCCAATGTTTCTTTTGACATTTCGTGTTGCAGTAACGGGTTGTTTTGCACGGACATTTAAATTTGTTAAAGCTACGTGTTGGTGTTTGTGGCAGACGGCAAAATGAGCAGACGATGGCGGTTGGATCAAGAGCAGCATCTTCTCTTTCGTAGTCGTCAAGATTTTTGAGATTGTTCATAGCATTCTCGTCTCCTTGTGCTGCAGCGTTAGTAAAAAGTTCTCTCGCTTTCGTCACATCTCTTTCGACACCTTGACCATTTCCGTAGAAGCATGCAAGACAATACATTGCTTTAACATGTCCTTGCTCGGCAGCTGGTTCAAAATATTCTTTGGCTTTCGTATACGACTGCGTAACACCAATGCCATTTCTGTACAAGAGACCCAAATTAAATTGTGCTTTGCCATATCCCAGCTGTGCAGCTTGTTCGTAATATTCAAATGCTCTTTCGTACGACTGCTCACCACCTACACCTTGGTGGTATATCAAACCAAGACGGAACATCGCACTAACATCACCCTGCTGCGCTGCTTGTTCGTACAGTTTTCTTGCCATCTTGTACGACTGTTTCACACC
>TARA_B110000285_G_scaffold42361_1_pt1 | contig 16208 bp, 19 predicted proteins | sample TARA_B110000285 | Tara Oceans TARA_B110000285 (sample SAMEA4397756) | marine metagenome | biome: Polar Biome; feature: [SRF] surface water layer (ENVO:00010504); material: water (ENVO:00002006), including particulate matter (ENVO:01000060) such as... | depth 5 m
ATATAAGATGTCTCAAAGACTTGGTATGGCTGATGGCCGATGCTTCACTGTAAACACTTCGAACCAATTACTCAACAATTATCTCATGAAACAAAATGGTATCTCTTTCGAGGATAACTATTCGTTTAGAAAAATGCTCCAGCAAAAAGGCCCAGAACTTTTGAAACCCGTACAAGATTTACAGGGTACCGACAAATGTGGGTCGTGTGATAAAGCACTTCTCAAAGTACCAAACATTTACTAAATGGGTACGATAAATCACAACTTTTAACTTCTTTAAGTTTTATAGAGAATGACACAGTGTGCCATCTGTCTCAATGAGGTAAGGCAGACCCGAACCAACACACCTATACGGTGTGGTCATTTATTTCATTCACATTGTCTACAAAACTGGAAAAATAAAGGAAAACAAACATGTCCCGTGTGTCGTAAAGTATTTGACGGTGAAAATTTCAGGGTACAGATTACCGTACATAATTTATTTGAAGATACATCAAATACGGTAACTATAGAAGACGATTTCATTTTTGACGCACTTGATATATTTTTTGATATAGGAAACGATACTGATTTAACGAGTCTTCTTGGTGACTTTGGGGTGAGTGTGGCCGACTTTGATTCCTCTATTCTTAACACAGAATGAGCTACAATACTTTTGATAACTTAACCCAGGGTAATCACGAGACGATGTTCTCGGATCCTGAATACTCTTACCTTTAGCATCGACTAATAATGGACCCGTTGCCCAACCTCTTTTATGACTAAACACATTTGCCTTAAACTTTAAAAGTTTACCTGGTACGAGTTTACCCGCCTTTTTTACGCGACTTACCGGAACTTTAAAGAATTTCGCTATATTCTCGTACGTATTTCCTTTTTTTACTTTATATTCAACTGCACCGTGTTGTTTATAAAAATGAAAATCACCTTGTCTAAAGTAGTTTCTTTGATTACCGGGTGCTACAAACATCATAACTTTAAAATGGTTTGGTTTACATTTTTCAGTAGCTTTTGCCATGTACACCTTTTTAGGGTTATCCGCAATAACTCTTTGTGGTAATCCTTTACAATTTGTATACGTATGAGAAAGATTACGAATACCAGCCCGTTCACCTGGTACACTCTTTTGTAAACGCATTTTTTCGTAATCACCTACGGCATACGCATAACAATTATTGTTACCTACACCGACTGTACGACCCCATAATCTTTGGGTATACTTTGGTTCAGAACCACTCAGAGGAAGGGGTTTACTCATTACTAATATCATAGAAAAAAATATTGGTAATTAATAAAATGCTCAGAGATCTCGCCAACGCTAAAAAAATGAACGAAGTTATAACTGAAGTTCTTCTCTTTATCCTTTCCATCCTTATCAGTACATTCGTACTCCGATTTGCGTGGAACCAATCGCTCGTGAAACACATATCGGCTCTTAAACCAATCAAGACCTTTCAAGATGCGTTTATCCTTTCGCTCGCTCTCTCCGTTGTTAGAGGTATCTAATTAAATTTCCTTGTACCCAGTGATTCTTTCACCATTTGGTGAATCCATAACTGGAAATGCATCAATTCCGTCGCATTTGCCTTTTTCGCAATCGACGAATTTGTGATCAATACCTTTCTTTTTTAAGTATTCTAACTGTTTAGTGGTCCAACCACACCATGTCGTACCATAAACGGTCCACGTCCCGGTCCCTTTATCGGTTTCTACTTTCTTTCCTGTATTTAAAAATATATACGCATTGACTGCTCCAAGAATAATAAATGGTAACATGTTTTTATATCTATTTGATATATTTTAATTTTAGTTCCTGACATATCTTAGAGATTGTTTTACCTTTTGTGGGTACATTTAAAACGTTTGCAATTTTAACAAGCTCAACCTTTTTATAGGATTCACACTTACGTGTTCCTATCTTAACATACCCTTTCTTAGATAATGAAACTTTGGGAGGTGCAGGGTTACCACCGTGTCTTACAATGATTGATTTTGGTTTCATAGGAGCGGCACGACCTATAATATCGAGAACTTTAGATAATTCTTGTTTTTGCTCTCTGTATGGTGAAAAGTATCGGTCTTTAAATATTCGATTAAATGTTGGTAATTTATCATGACCACTAACTAGTGAAACACGTAATCTAAAATCAAATATTTTTTGTGTTTCACGACCCATATATTCGGATGGTAAAACGCGATTAATAAACTCAATAGTTTCTTGACCACTACGTATTTTTTCACCTTTTAAGTATTCTCTTAGCGAATTAAGAAAAAAGTGAACGTCATACATATAATGTGATTCCCTGAATATACCATGTTTACGTTTGTAATCACCTGAATCTACATCGGGGTTAGGTATACCGTTAATAACCGAAAAACCAAAATCGTTTAACGATGCTTCTATACCGATATCATGAACCTTTAGAACTGTATCGTCGATTTTAAAACGTCTTATACCCGTCGATTTAACATTGGTACTTATCAAAACGTTTTCTGTATGTAAATCGTGGTGTCTAAACGATGGATACTTTTTATGAATTCTATATAAATTAAATAGTACGTGTGTTACTATAGTTCTTAAATGTATTGGGCGGAGTGTACTTATATTATTTTTTATAAAACTGGATAAAGTACCACTATTTGCATATTCCGTATAAATTATAGAGTATTTATTCTTTTTTTCATTAACACACTCTTGATACGCGTACATTCGCATACCACTCAATTTTTCTATACGTTTACCTATTTTATATTCGTACCTATTTGAACCATCAGATACTTTTATTGCAACGGGTTTTTTACACTCTTTATCTATACACCCCAGAAACACTTCACCCATTTCACCCTTACCAATTTTACGTAAACCTTTTTTATTACTTAAAGACCCATTTACACTAAAATTGGTACTTGGTTTGTAAAAGACCTCATGTGGTCTACATCCAATACCCTTAATAGCAGTTATTACATTTTTACCTAAAAGATTTCTTTGTTTTTGTGTTTTAACATTTTTCTTATTTTTAGAAAGAGAGGCTATTTTTTTCAAATCCTCAATATGTCTTTCACGTTCCATACTGGTATAGAATAATATTTTATTCGTCAATTTCTTCTTCCGTGTATTCTTCTTCTACGATTTCATCACCATCGAGACCCTGGAATGCAAAGGATGGGAGTTTTGCAGATTGTTGACAGAGAACTTGTGAAAGACGAACACTTACCCCAAACTTGTTATCAATAAACCAGATTTGGTTTACATCGACGATACACGCACACCTTTGACCCTTTTCGATCTGGTCAACCGAAATCATTTCACGCGCCGAGTTATACGCTTCAGCCAAGAAGTCACCGGATGGTTTCGTCATGATCTTAAGTTTCATAGTATCCGGGTATTCCTCTTTACCCTGACGAACGAGTGGTTTGTACAGAGCTTCACGAATGACATTAATGTCATACGCTTTACCGAGCCATTCCTTAGAGTTATCAGCGACCGTCTTAATGATAATTTCATCAAGTTCTTTCAGTTTATTAGAAAGTGCCATAGCGTCTTCGTTATCGGTATCAAATGATAAGTCGAGTGAATATGAAGTTTTATTGGTAGCTTCATCAGTGAAAGCGCTCATACCAAACGGCGAACGCATAAACGGGAGTTGTAAATAGAGTTTCTTTTTACCATCTTGTGCATTGATATACACGGTTTTCCCACCATTCTTATTCTTCTTCATTTTCGTGAAGACAACAGACGACGGATCAAATTGTTCGGAAACTTGGATAATGTTAGACATTGTATTTTATATATCATATATGAACTCAAACTTTAAGTCGTTTTTTTTTCTTGATACAATGTATATAAAATATACCAATGGGTCTTTTTAAAGATTGTGGTTGCGGATGCGATGGTAAAAAACAGGAACAAAAATTCCTGATTTCCATAATGTCTGCGTTAGTTTTCTTTGTTGTCGCGAACCCAGAAACATTTCGTGTTATGCGTAAAGTATTTGGATCGTGGGTTTCCAGCCCAACTGGGTGTCCATCAACTGGTGGTCTCGCACTTCACACGATTGTTTTCATGCTCGTAACATGGGGTATGATGAACATAAAGCGTGAAGAATATGCGGTATTCGAACCCTCGACTGAAGAAGTTGTCGGACCATCGCCAGTCCCAGGACCCGCACCAGGCCCAACCCCACCACCAAAAATGGTCGATATGCCTTCACCATTACCAGGCATGTCAGAAGAACAGTTTTCGACGTTTGATTCAGGTATGAAACTCGAATCTATGGACTTGACTACCGACGGTGAAGCCGTGACGTGCTCATGTTCCGATGGTAGAAGTGCTGTTATTACCCCTTAATTAGAATTCTTCATCAAATTCTATGGATGTTGTATCTTCATCCATTTTACCATAATCACCGACACGCTTTTCAAAAAAGTTCGTTTTACCGTCGAGTGATATATTCTCCATAAAATCAAAGGGATTTTTCGTGTTCCAGATTTTATCGTGACCCACTTGTTTTGATAATCTATCCGCGACATATTCGATATATTCAGACATTTTTGACGAATTCATACCTATGAGACTACACGGAAGTGCGTCCGTAATGAATTCCTTTTCGATCGTAACGGCGTCTCTTATAATTTCTTCAATTATTTCACCGGATGGTTTGTTTTTTAACATATTGAATAATTCAACCGCAAATTCTTGGTGCATCCCTTCATCTCGACTTATGAGTTCGTTACTAAAACACAAACCCGGGAGTAACCCTCTCTTTTTTAACCAATAAATAGCACAAAAACTACCTGAGAAGAATATACCTTCAACGCATGCAAAGGCTAATAAACGTTCAGCGAATGGTCGTTTCTTATCAAACCATTTCATAGCCCATTTAGCTTTTCGTTCAATACACGGTATCGTTTGAATTGCCTCAAACAACTGATTTTTTTCAGTGGAACTTTTTATATATTTATCTATGAGTTTGCTATACGTTTCACCATGAACCATTTCGTTATGTGCTTGATACGCGTAAAATGAACGAGCTTCGGTAAGTTGAATTTCATCCGCAAAATTATTATTAATATTTTCAAAAACTATACCATCGGAACCAGCAAAAAATGCTAAAATATATTTTATAAAATGTTTTTCGTTATCACTTAATCCAGTCCAATCGTCCATATCTTTGGAAAAATCAATCTCTTCCGCAGTCCAGTTGGACATCTGTGCCTTTTTATACAAAGACCATAAGTTTTCATGTTTAATTGGAAATACAGTAAACCTACTGAGTGTTGGTAAAAGCATTGGTTCTGATTCTTCGAGGAATTCCTGGAATTCAAAGAAGTCTCCCACCAGGGTATCATTTACAAGTATTTGTGGATATGTAGAAGCTTGTGTACCACATCTATTTTTTAGTTCGGTTTTATCAACCATTGTTTTTATGTATTCGAGGTTATAGTCCTTGCAAAGGTTTACTGCGTGTTCGCAATACGTACATCCATCCTTGGATAAAATTTCAACTCCCATCTGTGCTAATACTTGTAAATATTTTTGTCGTAAAACTTTAGATATGATTAATTTTTGTGAAATACAGCCTGGAGATTTAGTCCGGGTTCTTGTGAATATAGAGGATGATATAGAAGATGAACTGTACGCCAAAGTAAAAGAGAGTAATGAAGATTACCTCGTTGTTTCGTATTATTCCGAAACATCTTTAACCTATAAATGTGCACATTTATATGAATTAGATGAAACTAAAGATGAACTTGTTCAAATTGAGAATATCTCTGAACATCATCAGTCTCCAACCTATTTCAAAAACATTAAGGATAACTTATATGCGATGTTAGATGATATAGATTCTGATGAAGACAGTGAAATAATAGACGAATCTGATGACGAAGGGAGTGATCTTGAGGACTTTATTGTCCCAGACGACGAAGTTGATGGGATGGTTATACCACCACCAAACAATGCTACTATTGATAAAGAATGGAACGAATGGGAACCTCGAAGCCCGGGTTCTTTGCGTTTCAAGGAAATAGTAAATGTTATAGAAACACACGCAAAAATACAAGCGGATGAATTGAATTTTTAAAACCTAAGTGCGATTTATCATTTTCATAAATATACCGATTTAGTATAAAAATGGAAGAACTCACTACTACAATATGGTCCCATGTGGACAAACTTTTAAAAAAACCATTACTAAAAAAACCAATTAATACTTATACGTGTAAAGAATGTAACGGAACAAAGGTGTTCTCAAAAGAAGGTATGCCAACGTGTTCGGATTGTGGACTCGTTGATTCCATGTTTATAGATGAAAGTCCCGAATGGACAAGTGGTATATCCGACGATGGTAAAGTAAACGACCCTTCGAGATGTGGTGGACCAAACGCAAACCCTGAACTCTTTTCTCAAGCGTGGGGTAAAGGAACAATTATCGCAACACAATACTCATCCACGTATGAAAATAAACGTATGGCTAAGATTAATTTTCATCAATCTATGAACCATAAAGATCGCGCACTGTTTCACGCGTATAAAAGTATAGATGAAGCATGTCCAAACTTACCCGATTCAGTTTTAAAAGATGCTAAAATGATGTATAGAAAATTTAATTTAGAAAAGCTGACGAGAGGTGCTGTTCGTTCGGGTGTTAAAGGTAACTGCGTTTTATACGCATGTCGTTTATCAAAAATTCCGAGGACAACAAAAGAAATTGCAGACATGTTTAGAATAAATAGTAAAGATATAAGTCGAACAACGCAGATGTTTACAGAAACACTTTTAGGTAAAACAGAAAAAAACTATGTTACACGACCATTCGATGTCATGCAGAGGTTACTCAACGAATTTACAGTTACAAGAGAAGAAAGACTTAACTGTAATAAAATGTGTTCCAAACTTGAAAACTGTTCGGAACTTATGAGTAAAACACCGAACAGTGTTGCGTCGACTATCATTTATTTTGTTCTCAGGGATAATTTTACAAAAACAGAAATATGTGAAAAATGTGGTATATCTATACCAACACTAAATAAAATTGAAACTATAATTAAAAAATACTTAGAGGAATAGAACACTAAAATTGTAATATGATAAAATTGTTTTTAAGTACCCCGTGTTATGGTGGTATTTGCTTAGAAAAATACATGATAGGTATCATAAAACTTCAACTTCTTCTCATCCGAGAAGGTATCCAACTCATGATTGATACAACGGAAAATGAAAGTCTCGTACATCGCGCACGTAACGTTGCAGTTGGTCGATTCATGCAGAAAACCGACGCAGAATATTTTATGTTTATAGATGCAGACGTTGATTTTGATCCCGCTTCAGTTGTTCGTCTTATACGTTCTGGTCACGAAGTCTCTGTCGCCATTTACCCTAAAAAGGTTGTTATGTGGGATCAAGCTAAAACTGCGATAGAAGCAGGTGATACTCGAGATTTATCGATGCTTTCATCCAGTTTAGTCGCAAATATTGGTGCTACCCAAAGATCGGTCGTAAATGGATTTGTTGAAGTTTTAGATGGTCCAACAGGGTTCATGGTTATTACTCGAAAAGCATTCGAAAAAATGCATGAAAAATATAAGGACCTTGATTGTAAAAACGATCATCAAAACCGAGACTTTGACGACTATTGCGCGGTATTTGATTGTATGATTGACCCAGATAATAGAAGGTACCTTTCCGAAGATTACGCGTTTTGTAGACGATGGCAACAAATAGGGGGTAAAATATATGCAGATTGTAACACATCTCTAGGACACGTCGGAAATTTACCCTTTAGTGGATGCTTAAATGAAAGGCTTAAGGCTTAGAGTATATATGTAATAAAATATGAGAATAGCGACAATACTCGTAACACGTGGCAAATCATGTCATGTAAAAACATTACACACGATTCTTCGTTTTAATTTAAAGTGTATGCAAAGAGGTAATACAGAAAATGAAGTTGTTTTTGTAGATGATGAACCATTTGAAAAGGCTGAAATTATTTATAAATATTTAAAAAGTCACGATCGTATTTTCTTTATTGATTTTGGTATTAGTGTTGATGAAGGTTCACTCGATAAAGTCTTTGATAAAAATGACGGTATTGGGTGTCTCGTTTTTCCGGGTGTCACTGAAGGTATAGATTGGGATATGTTCAAAGAAAAAGTGGTTTCTAAGTCTAAGGAACCTGTTGAACAAATTGGGTTACATTTCGATACAGTAGTCGCAAACAAAATTTCACATGATATATATGCTGTAAACGAGACATCGGCAAAATCGTGGGTTATGATGAATAAAAACGTCATGAAACATTTAAAAGATAAGAAAAATGGTGCGTTTAAGATACACCCGAGAATGAAAAATATGTTTTTAAAATTGAAAGAGGCTGGAATCAAAATTCATGCATATACAGAAGCTAAGTTGACCATGACATATAGTCACGAATGTATTAGTAATATTCTAAACGCTGCAGGTGTTAAATCAAATTAAAGAATAGAGTAATTATATAGAACATAATGACACGTGTATCTGTAAAGACGGGTGACCCACTTTACAAATATGCGATCTCCTTTATGGAATCCAAATGGGGTACTAAAAAAGGTATATTTCCGGGGTGTCAACCTATTTCAATAGAACGGGAACACTTTGGTATACTCGCAAATAACAATTATGTTGTATGTGAAAAAACGGATGGTACGAGATATATGATGTTAGCATTCATGTATGAAAATCAAAAAGTATGTATATTTTTGAACCGTGCACTCGAAATGTTTGTATGCCCACTCAATTTTAGACGACCGATATATGAAGGTACTATACTTGAAGGTGAATTATATGAGAATATATTTATGATATACGATTGTTTAATGACATGTGGTGAGGTTATTGGTCAACAAAACTTTTTACAACGACTCGAACACTGTGAAAAGACAACTAAAAAGATGATGGTTTTAAAAACGGATCCAATATTTTTAAAGGTTAAAACGTTCCATCTTCATACCGAGTTTAATAAATTTATGGATGTATATCTCCCAACCGTCAAACAGGAAATGGATGGACTTGTTTTTACACCTATAAACGAACCCGTGCGTACAGGTACACACGAAACTATGTTCAAATGGAAACCAAGGAACAAAAATACAATTGATTTCAAAGTGAAGAAAGCACCAACAGCCGAAACGCCTGGGTGTGTACCAGGTCCACCTGTATGGCGATTATATATACAAGATAGAGGTAAACTTATACACGAGTCTCAGATACCAATTGAACGTATGTCCGAGTATAAATGGTTGAGAGAAAATGATATTGTTGAGTGTATGTACGTCACGTGGGAAAAGGGCCCCCTTTGGTGGAAACCATTAAAAAAACGAACCGATAAGACGTTTCCGAATAGTAGACGAACGTTTTATAGAACACTCGTGAATATTAAGGAGGACATTCAGATGAAGGAGTTTTTAGACTGTAGACCAAAATGTAATGACTATCTTCTTTAGGTAATTCACTCAGTTTACCTAAACTATCATCATCTTGTATGATCCAATCTTCACCGAATTTAGCCATAGATATGTAATGACCACCCCATTGAACACCCTTATGAATTATAGAACCACGTAAATCGTACCCCATTTTTAAAGATTTATCAACCTTTACATTACTTTTTTTATCGAATGATACAAGTAGAATTTTCGGGTTTTTAGATATAAAACACCGTGTTGTTGCGACGTGGTGTTTCACGTTATCATCGTCAACATACCCTTCCACCACGTTCCAATTGTATCCTTCCTCTATCATTTCGTCTATACTTTTTACTTCATTTTTCATATTTAAAATATGAATACAAAAAGGTGTTTTTATAACATTTTTACTTGCGGGTGATATCGTTACTTGTGTTGTTTCACCGTAAAGAAGGTCTTTAATTATAGGGTATCCTTTTTCGAGTATATCTATAATACATAATAAAGCGTCCTGAGCATCGTGAGGCTCACCAATTTTAAATCTCGGGTACATTTTCACAAATTCTTGTAAAAGTGGTTCGAGTGTAAAAACCTTAACTTCGTGTGTTGAAAAGTAAACGTGTACAACGTGTTCGTATATTTTTGTAAATAAACAATCACCTTCGTATTTATTTCGTATTATATGAGATGATATATCGTGTATATGTAGAAAACACTGTATAGCCGAATTAAAATAACACGTGTTTCCAATGTTTGTGAAACCGTGCATCTAAAAAAGGTGTATATAAAAGGCTTAAGAAGAAGACGCGATACATAAATGTAATAAAACATGAACGTACATAAAATTTGTGATACAATTCAACCCATTCTCGATAAACACAAGAATGAAGAACACGTTGAAATGGAATTCCGTCTCGGTAAATATAATGGTACATTCTTTGATACGAATATAGGCGAAAAGATGTATATTAATCTATTGAAAGGTCTTAATAAATATTCTGGTTGGGATCGTATTGAAACGTCACAAACGGACGTCTTTTTTCGTGAAAAGGATAATCTTCGCATAACAATAGATGAAACTACAAATGAAGAAACTATCGTGAAAAAGGAACGGGTACATATCGAAGATTTTAAACAAATCAAGGATACACCTTTTGATATACGGTTTGCCGTATGTAAAGAAATTCCTATGGAACACGATTATGAAAGTGAAATGGACGGTAAAAAAACGAAAACACGTACATCATATATTCGTAAAAATGTATCTATTGATATGACATCTATTTCCGGTAACACTCAAGATATGGATTCAGAAGATCCATTTACATACCAAATTGAATTTGAAATTATAAAACCTCAAAATGTTGAAGATAAGGATACATTATTTAATATTATTCATAAAATAAAAGATTTATTTATTATGTTAAGTTAAGTTAATATAAAAAGTTTGTCACTTTTACTGATTAGTAAAAAGAAAAATTATATTTGAAATCGAACATCCTTCTCGAGGAGATACTTTGTATAGAATAAAAAAAAGTTTTTTTGGGTAATCGCAAAAAGTGACAAACTTTTTATAATAATTATAATGTTACGATATTATATATAGTATGATCATAGCTTGGATACTTATACTTATAATTGTAATATTTATAATACGTGATATTGATATTACAGGTGAACGCGTGTCTGTTCTCGGATTTTCAACAAAATACTTTTATATGTCAAACGGTGAATCTAAAAAAATGTACGAACAAATGCGTAAGGATGGTATACCTGATGAATCACTTAAAGAATTTATAATGATGGAAGATCGATTCCTTAACCTCGAACGTTTATCGGTGTGTACACAAACCTCGAGAATAATTGAGGCATTTGGTCTTTCTAAACAAATAAAAGATGGATTTCTCGGTTACGATTTTTCGTATCATGCTAAACACCTTAAACAAATTTCTGAACCACCCAAACTTATAAATCGAAGTATAGTATGTTCGTGAGATACAAAAGTGTACGTCGATGGGTTCCCGGTTCCATCTTATGCATATTATCGTATATGAATATCATAAGATTTTGGTCATCGGGGTCGCGATATGTTTCTAAATAGTCTCTAGCATTTTCAGAGTTTATAAAATCATCCGTACAATGGTATTCAATTTCTAATTTACCCATCTTACACCCACCTTTTCTTTCAATGCTTATATAATCTGCTAAAGTATAAAATATACTATCTATAATGCTCGACAAAATATATTTATTCCAACGATCTTTATAATCTATAATAAAGTCATTTGTATTTTGTCGGACACGGTTTAATATTAATTCCCTTGGGTCTTCCATCCTTTTATTTAGTTTTGCGGTTATTCTTTAACGCAGATGGTGTATTTTGTTGAAGTTGACGTTTTATCATAACGTAATTCTTTATTTTAGTACTATTAAGAGCGTACGTCTTTGGTAAATTTGTCGCGTATTTTATAACGTTATTTACCATATTTTTACCAAACTTACCGTATAACTTTTGTGCTTCATTTCGGAGAAGTTTTTTCTTAAGTGCATTTTCTTGGTTAAGTTTCATATCTTTGACCATTGCCCTTTTTATATCGTTCGCGACCATCTTTCGTATAACACCGTTACGTGACGTGACATTAAGAGAATTATTCTTTTCGGCCTTATTTAATTCTTTTTTTATATCACGCACATTTTTATCCAAATTCATAACTTTACCATACTTTGTCATCCACTTTTTACCATACATTTTAACGAGATCGTTTCTTATACCCGTATCATTGAGTTTTCTTCTCTGATTGACAGTGTTTCGATTTCTTCGAATTTTAAGTGCGGATTCCATTTCATTTGCAAGTGAATTTGGTGAATTTGCTGTATTTGGTTTATTTTGAAGTTTATCACACAACATTTTTACAGTATCCTTATCATCAATCGTAATACCCTTAGATAATGCCATCGCAACGAGTTGGTCTTTTTTCATTGTTCGACACAATTTTCCATCTATTTTTAAGTTGGATGTACCTTTCTCAATCGCATCCAGTGCCGAACATATAACACTTTTATTATTTTTTTCACGTATCCCGACAACACCCAACTTTTTAGCAACGTCGAGTAAAACGGGTTTTGTAAGTCTATCACACTTACGCCCACCTATTTTCATAATACCATCTTTATCATATGAAATAGAAACGTTTTTAGGTGTACTTTTTTTCTTAGATGTACTCCGTTTCTTTGGGATTTTAAAACAGCAATCTGATCCCTGTGGGTTTTTACGAACTTCAAAACCATTTTTACATGGTGGGCGACGTGGTTTAGGACACGTTGATACTTTTACACTTTTCATCATAGGGAGTTTTGGGGCATTTACATTGCGATTTACCAACCCCATTGTATACCCTAAAACATGGAGTAGTTTTACCATATCAACACCCACTTTATATGCATTTTCAAGGTCATCTGGGTCACTTTCACCTTGAACTTGAATGACACCCGAACCAAGTTTTCCAGATTTAGTCGATAAAACAAAATTATGGTCTTTATATATCATGTATAAAAAGGGTGTTGTTTCTGCTTCATAGCTAATACTTTGAGCTTTTACAGGATTTTGTTGTGCAATTCTCGTTAAATCAAAGTTTACATTTGTATTAAAGAACCCCGAAATATTGTTATATTCAATATCACTATACAAAAAGCCCTGTTTTTGTGTATATGTATCAACTAAATATTTACGCAAAGCTTCTGGTTGTTTTTTAAGATTTGTAGACCCTAAAAACCCACCCGAAAAACGGATTTTACCATTACTGTAAATGACAAACGTGAATTTTTTCTGTTCAGTGCCGTCCATGGTGTAACCACTTAACTGTACTGAAAAAAATTCCTTTTTTAAATCACCTTTTAAGCCAAAATTAGACGTGTGTATGGCACCTGTTTGAAACCTTCCATAATAACCCTTAATCTCGTTAAGATCAATGGTTAAACCAGTTGCTATTTGAGCATGACCCTTTGGTTTTTGTTTTAAAATGTATTGTAAGTCTACACGTTTTTCATCCTTTGAAAACTTTTTGTTTACAAGAACATTGTACATACCCGGATGAAATTTTCCAATTTTGAGACCACCCTTTTTAGTTGGTACTACCTTGGATTCGGTCTGAATAGACACATTCGAATTTTTTACAAATTGCCTGGGATCCATATCTTAATCTAACGTGATATTTTAATTAATAATCGTTAGCAAATGTAGCATCGTCATTTACTATATCTAAACCAAATATGAACGCCTGTCTGGGGTAATTACGCCCCTTATATGTGAGTGTTACTTCACGAACTTCTATTTCACGTTGACTGAACGGACCCACGTAAAAATCCTGAGTAAATCGAGGTTTTCCAAGATTATTTGCTTGACAGTGTGAATTGAATAACGCGACAAATTCTTTTTGTGGACAAAATAATTCTTTTCCGTAATTTACACCGGTCGATTGCATGAAGTTTTCGAGTGTACTCGCAATCGTTGCGACTTGTTTTTGAACCGCCTTGAAATATTCTGGAACGACATTCCAAATATCTCGATCTGCATACTTTTGCGCGTATTCAAGATATGCACGAATACACTTTTGAAGTATGATGGGTAATTCTGCATCGAGTTTATATTCGAGTGTTGGGTCGGCATCCTTGACTTGTTTACCAAAGTTCCAGGTAAGAATACGACGCAAAACACTACCTGAATTATCTTTCCAATTTGGAACTTCATTACCACCGAGTATACCGGGTGTTGTCCATTCAAACGATTTAGCTTTTTCGTGTTTTACCGCAATGGATACGTCTTCACCAGACACAATAGATTGAAATTCAGCCTGTTCGAGTTGTAAATCACCTTTTACTTCGGGGGCTATGAACATGAATGCATCATAAATGGACGATAATCCAAATTTCTTTTCAACGTTATTTGAAAGTGTACGTACATCGTCGGCGTTATAGAATTTACGAAACACCTTTGTGATAAGAGTCGATTTACCTGAACGCGCAATACCTTTTAAGAAAGGTATAATCTGCCATGTATCTATATCATTTACATCAAAACATAAACGACCACCCATAACATACATCCATTTAGATATATCAGAATCAAACTTTTGGTAATCGAGAACCGACTGAAAAAAGGGAGTTGGAATATCATACCAGTTTTCGAGGTGTTCGTAATTCGTAAATTCCTTATCGAAATATTTACAACTTACAATGGTTTGATCAAGATTTTTAAATTCACGAGACTCGTACGTATAAAAGTTCGATTCATAGAGACCTGTTTGTGCAGACCACTCTTTACCTATAAAAATACCATTTTTAAATGACCAGACATGTCTATTTTTAATAATCTCTGGAAACTGCATATCTTTACAATGTGTTAAGTGTCGAATAACGTCGTTATATGCCGATCCACGACTCGATAAATTTTTCCAAAGCTCGTATCGTGTCTCTTTCTGTGCAACCCCATAAACATATTCCTGTATTGTTTCGACCTGTTTCCATGCACGTGTATCTTTACCATCTTCGGTCTTAATCTGTGTACAACAGTACCCCTTGTATCTTTTAACATTCGTTTCGTAAAGGTTTTGCAAACACGCGAGAATTGCCTGTTGGTATGGTGCCAGTTCTTCCACCTTTTCCATGGTCGAACACCTAAAAATAGATGGATCTGATTCTGGGTTTATGGGAACATATGTCGGGTTATTGATACGTTCGTGTATACGAGCCGCCCTAAAAATAATTTGCCATGCATCGTCGACCTGATCAATAAGACGATTTATACGCATGGATATTTTCATATCTTCATCGTCTTCGGTATCTAAAAGTTTTAAAACTTCAGCCCGATGATACATTTGTCCCAACTGCATTTTTAGGCGTTTGTGGTTTCCAGAAACAAGTTCAACGTCAAACCGAACGGGTAACCCCGTTTCAGGGTCGAGGTCCTGAGGATTTATAAAATTTTTATATCCAAGTTGGAACGATATCATACTATTATCCGTAGTATTGATGTCCCACATATCTTCTAATTGTGATAGAAGGTGCATAAACTCTTCAGGGTTGAGTGATTGAATCTGGTTAGACCACATAATAGCATTGGATTCACGTTGATTTGATTCCGAACTAATAAAATGTGTTTCCTCCATTTTCTTTTATTACATATGGATTATTTTTCTAAGTTATTTTTTTTGCATCTGAGATAACATTTTTATGAGTATTTTGTTTTGAACTTCCATCTGTCTGGAAATATTTACCAGTGCGGAACATACGGTATCACCATCTTCAGTCGCGAGGACCGAACTTAAGAGTCCACCCATATCCATCATATACGGTTCATCTTCGAATTCATCTTCGAAATCATCGATATCCGGGAGTTCACCTCCGACTGTAGTTAAATCATCTTCTTCAATATTCGATCCAGTTTCAGATTCAAATTCGCTATTTTCATCAATTTCTTCAGACTGATCAAATTCTTCATTTGGTTCAATAAGTGTTTCTTCTTGGTCGGTCATTTATATGTACCAGGAAAAATGGGGTCGGGTTTTTTCGCAGGTTTCATCCGAAATAAAAATCTCTGCCTATAGTACAAAAACAAACAATATGGCCGGTGGTCTCATGCAACTCGTCGCCTACGGCGCCCAAGATGTCTACTTGACTGGTAACCCAAAAGTCACTTTCTTCCAGGCTGTTTACAAACGCCATACTAACTTTGCGATGGAAAACATCGAACAAACTGTCAACGGTAC
>TARA_B110000285_G_scaffold39906_1_pt1 | contig 16183 bp, 27 predicted proteins | sample TARA_B110000285 | Tara Oceans TARA_B110000285 (sample SAMEA4397756) | marine metagenome | biome: Polar Biome; feature: [SRF] surface water layer (ENVO:00010504); material: water (ENVO:00002006), including particulate matter (ENVO:01000060) such as... | depth 5 m
GTACTATTCGCATAGCCGTTCGTACCACCATAAAAATCAAACCGTAAATCATCACTCGCAGCGTCGAATGTGAGTGTGTTATTGTCAGAGTTATACGTGGTGGTTACAGTTTCACCGACCGCCGCTGTAAGTTTTGTCTGAAGCTCAGCTGCGAGTGTAGTGCCTTTATAGTTTCCATTAGCCAGTGTTACAGTGTTTGTCGTGGAATCTGTCGTATTTGTTACGGTGAATGTATTGTTACGATCGTTAATTAACAACTGACTCGCGTGAATTCGGGCAGACGCGATGGAAATTTTATTAACATCGTAAATAGGGTTTTTAAGTTCAATCACGTAATCAGCTGGGTTTGGGTATATAGTAGGATCTCTTTCACTACTATCTATGTCTAACGTGTATACGCTCATTAAAATAGAGGGATACTTTTTTAATGGGTGTTGTTACTCGACTGTTTTTTATTTACATCATCTGCTGAGCTATAGGGTTCTGTTGAAGCTGTTGTTTCGCAACGCCCAAACTTTCGTCTGTCGCGTAAGGGTTAGAATTACCCTTGTATGCGTTGAATTTATAGTACTTGTTGTTGTTATACTGCTGCGTCCAACCACCACTCACGGGGCCGACTCGCCCATCTACGCGTGTAGTATCCGCGCGCACGACAGTCGGCATACCACCTTGGTTGAGAGGACCCGCGCGAACGTTCATGCGACCGGCGTTACCATTACGGTTCGCCTTACCACGGCGATCATCGGGTCGGAACCCGTATTTAGATAATTCTTCTACTGTATGCCCCGTTCCGTACGTACGCGCCTCGCCTATCTTTGTTGCGGGGGACGAAAGGTATCCGTGTGAGAATGTAGAAACACCTGGTGCAAGTTGGTTGTTATATCTATACTGTTCGCTATTTCCATCCTTCTTGTTTCGTGTGGGATCTTGTGCCATTTTCATACCAGCTACCACACTCTTAGCACCCGAAAACCCAAGACCATCATCACGTGACCCAGTCTGCGACCGATTTGTTAAACGCTTGCCGTTTACGTGTTCACCGCGAACAACATGCCCATCAAAACCTTGAGACCTACCACCGGCGACTGGACGACGTTCGGGGAGAAATGCAGTCTTTTCTGGACGGTTATTGGCAATGTCGCCCATCTTCCCACGACGTCCACCAAACACGTCTCGCGCTGGACCACTCCGACCAGGTAATGTTGTGAGACGGTGCGCGCCGACATTTTCGGGGTTGACACGTACAATTTGCTGAAACCCACCGGCAGCTGCTACATCAGGGCCAACCGCGATACCCGGACCAACATATTGTTTTTCGATGGGTGATATGTTATTCATGCGACCATTGTCAAACATGCGATTGCGCATCTCAAGTACTTCAGTACCAGATGAACGTGTTTGTGGTACGATATCAGCGAAATTTTCTCTTTCCATTTTTCGTTCCGGAAGATTGTCGAGACCAATCGGTCGGGGGGCGGCTATGTTGGGCATTTCCGCCTGAATTATAATAGGTCCTTCTGTGGGTTTAGATACAACCTGGTATAATTCCGGTTTAGGATCGCTTAATTTTTTTCCTATGTAGGCTAATCCTGCGATAGCTATAATTGAAACAGGGTCTGCCATTCTTAATTGTTATAAATATTTTTATTGACTGGGATATCTCGTCGTGAACATTTGATTTTGTGTATCGGCGCGTGTACTTTCGGGTTCATGTGTCATCGTCCGGAGTGGAAGTTTACACTTCATGTCTTGGAGAGGGAATAGACCCCGTTCGTACGTTTTCGCGAGGATTTTATTAAATTGACTTGTGGACTGCGGTCTTAACTGATCACTGGTCTCAATGTATTGAGCGGGGGAGCCCTTACCAGCCATGTAAGGAGCTGTCCCGTACAACATCGTGTTAGGGCGACCCGAACTGTAATTAAGAGTGCTGGGCTGGGGATAAACAAAAACCTCTTCATTCGCACATACGGGTGGTCGAGCGGGATTTTCAACTAAATTCATACCAGGTTGGAGTTGGTACGCCATTTACTATTACATGAGAATATTTATCTATCTAAGCCGGGCCGTTTCCACCACCGAACATACCACTCCTCATATCTCCACTGGAATCTAAACCGGCGAACGCTTCTAATTGTGCGCCACGTGCATTGGGATCACATGAACGACTGTCACTTCTACAAATTGAACTATTCTTCTCACCATACAACCACTCGGCAAATTGGGTTTGGTCACCAGGGATGTTTGTCACTGGACCCGAAACAAATTGCCGGGCATACGCATTACGCTGAAACTCGGGCATCGGGGATCGAGATTTCTGGGGACCGTATGGAATAGTACCGGATAACATTCGGTTAACATCCTTTCGGACTGTTGGATAATCACACGCTGACGGACGATCGGGGCGATCATTGAAATCCGACATCAATACATTAGCCATTGGGTTATCATACGTAGGTAATTGACACCCTGATTCATATCCTTCCTTTACAGCCGTGGGGCGAGCCTGCCCCTCTTTTATCATGTTGTTCATTTCCATAACATACAACACTCCTAAACATGTAGATCCTAAAATGAAAACGCGTACATCACGCCTGATAAGATACAATATACACGTAGCGTAAATAATAAAACGAGCTGTTGCGTTTACTCGTTCCGCTGATGTATGAATTTTAGTTGGCCAAAATTCAATTACCTTATCAGCTCTGACAATTTGTGTGGGATCGTCAAACAGCGATACCATTTATATTATATAGGTTTATTTTTTCATCATGCCACCGAGAAGACCCTGCATGGACTTCATGAGCTGAGCTTCATCAATTTCCATACCACCACCTTCGTTTTGCATCTTATCGGCACACTGCTTCGCGACCGTTTCAATCATACTGAGTGTTTCAGCTGGGATAGCCGTGATCGTCGTACCCAGCATGTAGAGGGTTTGAATGTATTGCCAGATGGCATTGCGCGTACCTTCTGAGGCTTTCGGCCAGCATCGAGCCAAGTTAATATCCTTTAGAAAATCGATGGTACCAGCTTGCTCGAGAAAAAATGATTCATCTTTTGCGTTAATCTTATCCGCGTGGGGTGAGATGTTCGCCATGAACCCTTCTACGATAATCCTTCCATTAGTGCTTCGCATGAGTTCGAATGCAGCCATGTATTTTTTTAATCCTTTTTCTTCTGGAAATGCCGAATGTAATTCCGTAAGAAATTGTCCCATCATGTCATTGAACGCAGTGATGGAAGTCATTATATATAATACAAGAGATAAATCTTTAAGTTGGTCAGAACGGGTCAGTTGAAATGGTTTCACGTTTACCTATTCCATTTGATACGATGAAATATACTAATATACCCACTAATGCAGCAGGTTTTGCGTAGGCGCTAGTTGAAAGTGTTCCTTCGTCGTTAAGACGGGCTTTGCCGTGTACGTACATGGCGGTTAATCCGGCGGCTATTATTGCAGCCGAAGCGGGCTCTCTGAGGTACTCGTCCATATTTAATAGCCAAGTTTTTTAGTTCGCGTTTCAGCGGCATCCGAAAACAAGTCTTCACCTTCATCTACATCCTGGGGATCGATGCGTTGTTGGTTCATAGGCTTTGAAGTAATCGTTCTAAACTCGTTCTGAAACGGAGTTGAAGGTTCTTCAATTTCATGTTCCATTGGTTCACCCTGGGGTTCTTGTGTATCATCCATTACACCACCCGCTTGTGGCATTTCTTCTTCACCCATAGGAGGTATTCCGTAATCTAATTGTGATTGTGGTTGACCTTCGAGACCATTTTGATCATATTCGTCGACTTCGTCAATTTCGTCGTGCTGCATGTCAGCATCCTCACCTTCGATATAGTCTTCAGCGCCTGCAGACATATACGTTTGCAAAATCTGCTGAACAGGTATCAATTCCTTCACTGTATTTTCAACGCAGATGGCAAACCTGTCATATAAGGCGTCGTTTCTGTCATGCTCGGATTGATTTTCGGCAAACACGTATGGATTTTTGTATAAATCTTTCGCAGCATTCTTGTAACACGTGTGAATAAATACTTCATTCGTTGGTAATTTAATAGCCATTTTCTTGGAATCCTTGCTCAATCGAACAGCCGATAATATTTTCACGGAACTCACAAACACGGCCGCCACTAAATCCTTGAACCACGCACATCTATCTGCGATGTTGTCCGTGTGCTGCTTTGCCATTGTTTCACTCCACTCCGGTACGTCTTTCAATAATTTTTGAAACATTAAAAGAACTTTACGATTCTTGGACAATGTATGCGCTTCTTGGTACATTGCATCAAATACGTCGATCATTACCGGGCATATGAGAATAGAGAGTTGTTCCATGTATTCGCGTTTAGCTTCAACCAAAATGTTCAGGTTGTCCATTATGAGTATACGGACTTTTATTATCAGTTGTTTTCCGCATTCCTCCTGTAACGGTTAGCAGCCTTCTTTAAATTTATAAGTGTTGGAAACTCATCTATAGAATCAATTCCATTTTCACTCGTCCTGTTATTCTTTTTCACTTTCCATGTTATTCGGATTTCGAAGTGTCCCATTACATCAACATCAAAACCGGCATTTTCTAATTGCCGTTTGATATAATTGGTCGCCTGTAGCCTATCATACGCTATATACCCCATGAGAAAAGAAGGAATTTCTGTATCCACATATTTACGCCCAGTTTCAACCGCGCGTCGCACTTTACGTGTAATCTGTTTGTACAGCTCTACGTACGTTTCCTTTTTCATACGATTTCGTTTATTGACAATTTGTGAAATCTCTTCCACGTTTATCATTAATAGTACTTGGACTAAATTTTTATTAAATCTAACTCACCCTGTTGAATGGTATCATACTCTATATATTCTGACCCTTCAATCACACTTTCAAACGGTGTCTTATTACTCGGCGGTTTTATATCCATAGGTTGTGATTGCACACCTATAACTCGTACATCCCCTGACACGGAAATAATGTTAGACGTGACGGAAAATCCAAACGGGAACCCACCCATTTTTACACACATGAACATACATTGATATAGCACGTGGTTCTTGTTCTTGTGTTTATACTGCCGGATACCCGTCGTTTCAATTATATAATTAGGTAACCCCGTCTTTTCTCGTATATATTCACTCGTCACGTGAACCAATTTGGATATAATATCACTATTAACCTCGAGTGTCCGCACTTCCCTATATTCATTCATGTTAGGTGCGGGGTCGTTTATTAGTACCTGGTGAATTGATTTCTGTGCACCTTTGGTAACAAAAGTTTCTTTCCTGGTGTCTATTAGAAGTAATACCAATACAAATAACAGTAGTAGGTTGTACATTAATATATAGTACAAAAAAAGTGCGTTATCAATCATATTTTTTTTGATAAATTACATTAGATGTCCCTTCTGGTCTTCAGCCCAAAATGCAAACATAGCGTAGAAGTCCTCGAGTTTATCCAGAAACATAAGGAGTTACAGCAAATCGTCCAATACCATAATGTCACCGTTTCCGGAATACCCCCCGAGTACAGGACAAAAATCACACGTGTACCGACCATGTTAACAAAAAATGGAAAGATTTTAGTGGGACGTGAAATACATAATTGGTTGGAATCGCTCCTACCAGTACAAGAGCTGGAAACGTGCGACTTTGGCTCTATTTTTTCATCAACCCTAGATGGTGAACCGAGTAGTGATATGTTTGGTTTAGATGATTACGGTAAATCACTCCAACCGGCGATGACACGTGAATTAGAAGATAAAATAAGTCGCAAGGTTGAAGATGAGCCTTATAGTGATATAAAGAAATAATACGCGAGTAATCGAGTATGAAACTGGTGACCGTGCAAGCCGCGGCCATCAAATCTACATTTGAAGTGTTGAAGGATATATTAAATGACGTCAACCTATACTTTAAACCAGATGGGGTATATATCGTAACACTTGATACGGCTAGAACATCTTTGATTGACATGTATCTCCCATCTGAAAATTTTGAAGAATATACATGCGAAGTAGCTGTCGACTGTGGTATTAACATGACTAACATGTACAAACTTCTCAAAACTATCACTGTCAATGACGTTCTCGTGATGTCAGTCGATTCGAAAGAATTCATGAATATTGAAATCCATAGCGAACAAAAGAAAACATCAACAAAGTTTGCATTAAAATTACTCGATATTAATGAAAATCAAATCGAGGTTCCTGAAATGCACATGACTATAAACACACCGATCCCATCCGTAGATTTTCAAAGAATTTGTAGGGACATGTCTAATATAGGCGACGAAATACACATTTCAAGGGGTGGTAAAATATTACGATTACTGTGCAGGGGTGATTTTGCTGACCAGGAAACGGAAATTCAATGCGTTGATGATTGCCCGACCATGTCAGGTGCATATTCGCTCAGATACATGAATATTTTCACAAAAGCGACTAGTATGTGTTCTACTGTGCAAATTATGCAAGAAGACCAGAACAGGTTTCTCATTTTGAAGTATAACGTCGCAAACTTAGGAGACTTGAAGTTTTATTTAGCGACTAAGGTAGTTGAAGATCCGTAAGATACCCAGTCGCCGTATCAACAGTTTTCATCATACCAAAACAATTTTTAATTTTAATTTTAGGATACATCGTCGCCATGAAACTCTCATCATAATAAAACATATCACTTATCTTCATTTTTTCACCGTAAAAATCTGAATACGGACCGGAATACCGTCTGATTTTTTCGAGAATATCCTTTACAGGCTTATCACCCGTATCTAACAACTGCGCACTCGATAAAGGTATATGGAAACTCATGGTTTTCATTTTTTTGGGTGGCCATGTATAGTCAGTCTTAGACGTTAGAAATTTATAGATTTTATTATTGTACCAAAATTTAACTCGTATGATAAGCTTATTCACGGCATCTGGTGGTGACGGAATTGTCTCATTCATACCCACACGTGCAAGATATGTTGATGTACTCAGTTCAATTTGTTCATGTTCACATAACCAAAAAGCATCACTCGTTTCATATTCTTTCGTGTGATCAACGTAATATTCCACATACCTATCAACGATCGTGAAATCATGTTTACTGAATAAAAAATTCATAACGTTTTTAAACGTGTAGATTGTGTTAATTAAAAGCGAGCGGAGTAGTTTAATCATTGATATACATGGAAGGTAATTTTTTAAGCCGGTATAATAACCGAGTGGATGAATGGATATCAAAAATAGATGATGATCCATGTAATAAGAATATATATCAAAGCGAGTTATCGGATTATATAGCCAAGTGTATGCCGTACATTCAACAATATATGACAGAAGATACGAATATTGAAGTTAGCACCGATAACGCATTTAATTGTAAGGTAACCACCGGACTACAAAAAAAAGATATATACACAGATTACCTAATTGATGTAGAGAAGAAATCGTTACCACGCGTGACGGAACGCGTGGTAACTGACATATGCCACAATTGCCCGGGTAGTAATGTCGTATATTACCACAATACGAGTGATTTGGTATGTGACTCTTGTGGTATGATTATAGACGTTCTGATAAGTCAGGAACTTACATATAGGGAAGAGCAGGAGACTTCAGAGAAAGTTATAAATTATTCATATAAACGAGATAATCATTTCAATGAATGGTTATCACAGTTCCAGGCACAAGAAATGACAACGATACCCAAAGAAGTCATCGAACAATTGCGAAATGAGTTCAAAAAGATTAAGATCAAGAATTTGAATGAGATCACACACGCTAAAGTGAGGGGGTTATTAAAAAAACTGAAACTTAATAAATATTATGAACACGTACCTTATATTTCGAATATTTTGAGTGGAATAAAACCACCTAAAATGCCAGTCGAACTCGAAGAGCAATTGCGTATGATGTTTAAAGATATTCAGAAACCATTCGATAACAACTGTCCGGTAGAACGTAAAAACTTTTTGAGTTATTCATATGTTTTATATAAATTTTGCGAACTCTTGAGTGAAGATTCGTATCTACAATATTTCCCCCTTTTGAAATCGAAAGAAAAGTTACATCAACAGGATATCATATGGAAAAAGATATGCACAGAGTTACATTGGGAATATATACCCACTATTTAATCCACGGTAACTCGGATCACTTCCGATTGTGCCCCAGCAGACGGTGGAAAATTGACAAGGTACGCCTCTTGTAAATTCAATAACTTTAGATAATTTCTCGCTTGTGACACCATTACATCTGTTATATTTTTTACCGTCTTCAGTTCAACGACCGTCGTTTTATCGATGATAATATCCGCACGAAGATTTCCTATCGTATGCCCCTTGAATGTGATGGGTATTATACGTTCCGTCTCATATGAAACACCATTCTCACGTAAAAGCACCTCTATGGCGTTGTGATACACACGCTCGCTAAAACCTGGTCCAAGAATGGTATAAATCTCGGCGACGTATTCGTGTATCATTTGTATACAATGTACACTATTCTTTATACACTTAAAGAGTATACCCGTATATTCAATGTGTGGCGTTCCAACCACACCCGTTATACATGAGGCTGGTAATACAGCCCAACGCACCGTTCCTATAGCTCAGCTGGTTAGAGCGTGGTGCTTATAACGCCAAGGTCATGGGTTCGAGCCCCGTTTGGAACATTTTTTAGATACATATCCTGTATGTAAAAAATGCGACATTTTAAATTCTAAAAAAACTAACAGTACATTAAATGCCTGAGCCGGTATACACATTAAATTTATCAGACGAAGCTGACGGAATGGTTCCCATTGATTCAAATTCTAGATCGAATGCATTCGTGGCAGAGGACCCTAAAAAAAATGTAAGTGAGTATAAAGACGATATGGATTCTACTCCTATATCTGATGTTATGATGCAATCTCAAGACCAATCTTTCGATTCACCCATGATGGGTGCCGACCCCCGTGCCGTTCAGATGGCACACCAACAGGTACTGATGGCACCCCAGCCCGCACAGGCTGCTACAGCCATTCAGGAAAGCGGTAAATCTGACAAGAAGAAAAAGAACCCGTTCGATTTGACAGACGAGCAACTCGAGGCACTCATCGTTGTATTAGCGACAGGTGTCGCCATCAGCAAGCCCATTCAAGAGAAACTCGCGGGCTCTGTGCCTAGGTTTTTGAACGCCCAAGGAAACCGAAGTTTGGTCGGACTGGCCTCTACAGGTGCTGTAGCTGCTATCGTGTTCTACGTTGCCCGTAAGTATTTTTAATACATATCGAGTACGCGACCGCCTGTGACACCATACGCCGTTAGTAATCCCAAAAGTAACGCGACCATTGTCGCGACCATGGGTAACCACGCTGTTTTCACGTCTTCACCGTAATTCTCATATCCCTGCTTTAACTGAGACCATTTAGCTCCTTCAGTTAATCCAACGAGAATTCCAGCAGCTATCGTCAGTGTTATGACCACACTCGTCGTATTTAAACTGACAATCAAGCTCGTATTTCCCAAATACCAGATAAGCGCCGGTATCGCGACAGTTAAATTCAACATGTTTACATAATAAGGCATCTTAATACGCGTGGTGAAAGCACTTGCCATGATCGCGAACCACATGAGTAAGGATATGAGTACCCTGGACGCGGTCGGTTGTCTGAGATTAAATTCAGTCATATACATTTATGTAACATTATTTATCAACGATCTTTTTACCACAAAAGGGGGTCAATTGATCTATGTTTTCGTATATACCTATGCGTATAGCCTCGTTTTTTAGTTCGGTATAGTTATCCCAGAAATCATTACTATGTGAATACTCTGTGACGGTACAATGCGCGAGTTCGTGTAAGAGTACATGAAATACATTATTAGATGTACCGTCTATACAGATACCAATCTCTCCACCTTTATTGGAATTGTATCCAACACCGGATAAGAGAGATCCCCTGTATGCAACGATAGGTATCTCATTGTGTAACACCTTGTATTTCTCATCACCGTTCGTTTTCAAATGTTCCCTGAATATTTTATACTTTTCCCTCACTTCGAGTAACACGGGATCTTCTTTGAAATTACAAAATAATACTATGTTAACTAGTAACAATACGATCAGTGCTATCATTTCTATATACAAATATAAATTTGCTGTAGAGTTCGGATATCGGGTTCCCACGAAGTGTTTTCCATAATTTCATAGCAAATCCATTATTTTCCAAGTGTGTGATCAGCATATCTTTATGTGCGAGTGGTTCTGCTTTTGGACCGTCTGCATAGTACGGTGTATCCGCTAAGTGGACAAACAATTTTTCACCGAAATCGCCGTTACTCGTCCCTTTCAGTTTAAAAAAATTGCCATGTGAATCTGTAAACGGTGTTTTAAACAGTATCTGTTCGGAATCTGGAATGATACCGATAAATACCCCACCGGGTTTGACGCGTTTTTTTATTTCTTTGAGTGTATCCGAAAATAATGCACGAGATTGAAAAATATAATGAAGTGCGAAATTGTAACACACGACATCATACTTTCTATTAGGACACACACGAATATCTCCATGGTAGAAGTTTACATGCATTTTCATATTTTTAGCCCGTGTTCGCGCTTCGTTTAACGCTTCTAAACTTGGTTCGCACATACTTATATTCGCACGCACCTTGGACCATTTTTGAAGATCACCACCGAACCCACATCCCACGTCGAGAATACTATCACCTTCTCGTGTCACACTTTCAATCAGTGACCTCTTCTCATCGTTATGTAATCGGCGTAATTCTTCCATGATACTATTAGTAATGGAAACTTTAACTTAAGTCGTATAGCTTAAAGTTTATAGTTCTATATAAAATACAATGTCTTTGGAACAAGATTACACGACAGTACCAGGTCAGCTGTTCGCATGCCTCTCTGTAGTCGGCCCCGAGGCTCCCCAGAAGAATGATAAGTTCGGGATTAAGATCAGAGGTGCATTTTCCACACGTGATGAAGCCGCGAGCCACGCTAAGCGACTTCAGAAAGAAGATGCGACTTTCGACATTTACGTCGTGGACATGTACAAGTGGCTTCTCATTCCACCTGATCCGTCCAAGATCGAAGATGCGCATTACACCAACGAAAAACTGGAAGAGTTGATGTCCGGGTACAGGGAAAACCAGGCGATGGCTGCACAGATGTTTTCTGAGCGTAAGCGTGACATGATGACTGCTAAGACTGGTCCCGACGGGAAGGAGGTGTACTTCAAGGCTGGGGATGAAAACTCACAGTATTACAACAAACCTGATGAAGCTCCTATCAGTCATCCGGGTGAGATCATCGAACGACTGAAACGTGAGAAGCCTGATGCACCCATGGAAGAATTGGTAAAGGAAGCTGATGCAATTGTGGCAGTTGAAATTGAGGAGCGACGCAAACAGAGGGAAGCTGCACTTACTATTGTAGAAGGTGATGAAGAAGAAGAAAAAGTTGTTGAAGAAAATAAAGAAGAGACTGAATAAAAAATAAAAATAAAAAAAAGAATCGTCGACACAAAAAAAATTATTGTATCGAAGTACTCGGAGTAGTATAAATAAAAAATAAAAAAAATTCGTCGAGGTTGTATAAATTTAAAAATAAATAAAACTGCATTTCATATTATTAAAATATCTCCCTTTAATAATACGATGAATGTCGACTATATATCCGTGTATAAAAAGGCGTCACATAATCTACCCATTACAGATATAGTTGATTTAGATGATGAAACACGTGTAGCGTCTGAAATAATTAATGAGGGGGTTATCCGCCCAGTAATTACCAGTAGAGTAATTGTTGATTCTACGGAACCTGTAAATGATTATGCGCCATTCTCACCCATGGCGAAGGATAACTGGTTGCATAGTTTTTCCCATAAAGAAGCCTAGTATAAACGCTACAAATATAACAATATACGCAACTTTATCTAGGGAGGCTAAGATATCATTCGTTTTGAATGGTTCGCTCACGTGGGGTTGAGGAGGCATGTATTGCGGGGGAGGGTGGTAGTAATATTGGGGATCTTCATTCGAATGTTGGATATGATCTTCTATGGGTTCACTATCATCAGGTTCAGGTTCTTTATTTAATAGTTGTGGATTATATTCAATAGGATTTCCAAGTTCTGTTTCCATATATGTACTATTCAGTTTATCTTTTAAGCTTCAATTTCCTCCTCACTTTCTTGATCTTCATCCGTATCGTCAACCACAAAACCCTTTAAATTCCCATCTTCATCTTCGTCACTCTCATCACATTCATCTTCCGATTCCGTCTCACATAGATCGTCGTCTGAAACTTCATATTCGGTATCATGGTCATCATCCGCAAAGTCGTCGTCGACGTTGGTTTCAGTGGGTTTCATGCGTTCCGGGGCTTTAGATACTCGACCCGACCGGGTTTTCACAGTTATAGCTGTCATGTACTATTTTCAAGTGACTCTCTTTTAAATGTATTTAGGATTGAATTCAATTTGTTGATTAAGCGCCTCTTTCATTAGTAGTTGTTCAAATTCATACCCTAAACGGTACGAAATCCCTCCAAGTTCGTTCATCACGTCAACATCCATCGGTGACATGTAAAGAGGTATATCATTCAGCATTTTTAACGCCTTTTCGAGGTATATTTGTGAAAACTTCACATCTGTCCTGTATTCTTTCGCTATTTGAATTAATGCCAGGAATGCTCGATACGTTCTTTCATCTATACCAGAATATACGTGGGTTTCCTTGATGATACTATCTACAGTAGTTAAAGACGTATCCAACCGCGTGATCTTTGATAAGATATACGCGAATGCGCCGATCAATAGAATGAACATCATCTTATAATAGTCTAATGATTTTATCTGATAAATTATGTTCGCGTAGTTTACACGAACACGTTTGTAAAATTCGTTTTTTGTTTATTTTAAATTGAATATTCACATTTTTACAGTCGTTACACGTTAAATCCGTGCTCAACATTTGAATATTTTTAGTTTTTTTAGTAATACTGGCGACACGTACGGTCGTATCCTTAACCATGTGACGATTTATAAACGATTGTAGTAAATTACTCAGTTCCACGGAATCAACCTTCTTCTCTTCTGGACACGGGCTACATATATTCTGAGGTGATGAAAACATCGGGGGTGTATACCCCTTGGGATACAATTGTTCGAAAATCTTACTCGGAAGTGTATGTTTTCTACCGTAAAAATCTTTGCAGAACCCATATCGCCGCCCTTTCATCGTTTCGCATGTACAGAAACACTTTTGTATGATCACGTGTCCGTCTATCCGGAACCATACATGGTTAGAACCATGGTCCCGTTGAAGATTTTCACAATATTTGGATGTCGTCGACACGAGGTATGATTGCTTATCGCTAAATATCTTCGTAACTTCTGCACGCCCCTGTCCATCCATGTTTTTTTGAATAAAAAGTTCTATGTTTCGAACGACCGCTTCATTTTGTAAAACATTCTTAGTTTCTTTCAAAGTGAACGAGCCTTCGTCGCGTGTAGAGCCTTCGACGATCACAACATCCGTACGCTCCGTTCGAAGTGTCGCCATGTGCATGATTTCGACACTTGGCTCCCGATCAAAAATACGGGAAAGTTTGCCATTTTCGTGTGTATAATTGAGTACCGGTCTATATTCTCCTTGGTATTCACCCTTTACATATTTATGTGCCCACGGCATTCTAAATCCACTCCCCTTTACGTTACGCTTACCGCCACCGTATACCGCAGTGTCGACAATATCATTCCACGGTTTTCCGGGAAAGAGTAGTGAAAGTGATGATACGATATGTGAATGTAACGCCATCGCGGAACCGTGGTCAACTATAAACCCGGGCCAGTTCATGTGAATTCCATATTTGATTGTATCGCCATGCGGTTTTGGTTCTGCAACGGAAATGAGAACATCTTCCCCTCCAAAATGGGTCACGCGATCGCATATTGTTTGTACGTATTCTTCTAACCGTTCGAACGGTATATCTTCGTCATCTTTATAATCTAAATCGACGAAAAAGTTATACGTATCCGTTTTTTGTTCAACGACACACACCTTTTCCCCCGACTTCACAGCTTTGATGTATACATCGTAAAATTCGTTCAATCTATCAAATGGCACTGAGAGTTTACCTCCGTCCATGAGCACATGTGATAGATTGGAGCCATTCGAAAACCCTTGTTTCTGACACCATGTTCTAAACATACTTATTTGTATGTAGTGTTATTTTTTTAATACTCTTCTTCGTGCCATATTGACGTTCTACACGATACATCTCTAAACTCCTCTTCACTCGTAGATAATTCCTTTTTCATGACCAGCAGTTCGTAGACAGTTTTATCTTTTATCCCTTCGATATAAGTATCAGCCCGTCCTTCGCTGTACGATTTGTGGTCGATTAGAATATCTTTAATCTGTCTGAGAATATAGTTCTTTGACTTCATTATTTTATAGAAAATGTTTTTCTATTGAGAGAAGTCATGCACGCGTAAAATTCAGGGTTTTCAATCACGTTGTGTATAATTCTTTCCCATCGTCTTCGGGAATTAAATTCAGGTAACGTATCGAAACTCATAAAATCATTTTCGTCATATGTACGTTTCATGTGTATTTTTTTTGTATACATTTTATATTTTTCATCGTTAAATTTTCGTACAAGTTCGTGTTGTTCAATACTCGAATAATCTACAAAAAATATAAATACCGAATACACGAGATCGACCGTCGGGCTTTCTTTTACATCAAATGTAAACGTTGTATATTCCCCATTTTTTAGTGAAACAACACCACGTGTTTCTTCTTCAAGCTCTCGTAAAGCCGTGCGTATCGGTGTACATATTTCTCGTCGCCGGCAACCTCCGGTCACGAAAATCCATTCTTTAAAACGTTTATCTCTCACTGTCAGAAATCGGGGGGTGTCACCTACAAAGGTGACGGGAATTGCTATAGCTTTATGTTTCTTCATTGCTCATTAGCTTCTACAATCTCCTGATAAGTTTATTCCGAAGAAATGTCCACAGGTGATTTACCTCGGGTAACACGCTTTTCAGCCGGTTTGGGTTTGGGTTTGGTGGGTACCACTTCGGGTGCTTGTGTCAGTTCGAGTTCTTCCTCGAGTTCTACCAGTTCTTCGGGTTCTACCGGTGCATATACCATCTGAGGTATTTGCGCCTGCTGTGATTCTTCTTGAACATGGTCAAGGAAAGTTTTGATTTTGGTAATGTCATTTTTCGACTGACGTAATTCGTTATACATGTAAAGAGATGCAGCGACACACACGACCACTGCAGCTAAAACAGCGGTTTCACGATCGAGAGCAAACATTGTGATTAGATAACACCCATTGTTTTTAAGTAGATACAATTGCACCCATTTTAGATCTTTCATCTTTAGGACACTGGTATCCTGGTTGTGCGAATTGAAGTTCCTGGTAGTGACCATCCTTACATTCTGCGTTCTGAACGGGGATATACTTATTGAGCGTTCCGGATTTAGGATCGTAGGTGATCATAAAAACGAAAAATAGGAGAAAGAGAAGTCCCCACATTTATTAATAGAAGGGAATTAATTGGAGTACATAAGACCAGCCATACCATTTTCGATGCGGAGGATATTGTAGTTAACACCGTACATATCACCATCGAATGTACCAGCATCAGTTACGAGACGAGCGGAGTCGACACGACTGAAGTTGAGCGTACCCGTGGGCTGAAGCTTGGCAGTTTCCAGGCAGAAGGGGTACATGAAGTGGGTCGCGACACTACTGTCCAGGGTACTGAACGGTGTATGGTAGTAAAGCGACGTAGACGTGTAGTGAGGATTCGCCTTTTTGGCATCGCCAACATCCGTACCGTTGATTTGAAGCTTCACGTTACCTGCGGCCATACCGACAGCGGCACCGGCAGCTTTATGGGCCGCGATGAACTTGATAGGATGGTTGTAGTTAAGCTCTTGAAGCGTATTACCGGAAGCGATGGACTGCTGGGTTTGGGTAATCAACATGTTCTGAGGAGCCGACGAAAGAGCTGTGCGCTCATCCGTGTCGAGGTAGACGAACTGGGCGTGTACTTCATAATCAGCATTGGCCGGTGCTGGAGAGGTGGTCAGATCCCCCCATGAAATACGGATCTCAACGTCATGGTATTGCAAAGCAATGAGGGGGAGCGCGGACTGCGCATTCTCACA
>TARA_B110000285_G_scaffold235393_1_pt1 | contig 16026 bp, 23 predicted proteins | sample TARA_B110000285 | Tara Oceans TARA_B110000285 (sample SAMEA4397756) | marine metagenome | biome: Polar Biome; feature: [SRF] surface water layer (ENVO:00010504); material: water (ENVO:00002006), including particulate matter (ENVO:01000060) such as... | depth 5 m
AAAAAATATGAGAACGCTTTTTTTTAGCGCCCTAGCACTGTTTTGTTTTTCATCTTGTTTGGTTTTTAATATTTTTCAAAGCTCTGAGAAATATAATGATAATAGAGAATTGACTCCAGGAGCATCCTCAGTCCATTCAAAAGATCCTATTAGTTTGCATCGTGAGATGATAGGATCTGGAAAAATTATTGATTTAGGGAAGCAAGGAAGACATGAAATTCTCTTTTTTGGGAAGGTCAATACGCCAAAAAATATTTTTCAACAAACAGACAGTATTTTTTCTGGTTTATCCAAATGGATATCAGACGAAAACCCTAACATGAAAACCATCATTACAAAAAAAGAAGAGGATAAACCAATTATAGTGGTTGATGGTAAAATTTCCAGCAACTCATCTATCTTAAAAGAAATAAATCCAGATGCTATAGAAATTGTTAATGTTTTAAAAGGAGAAGCTGCTTTTGAAAAATATGGTGAAAAAGCCAAAAATGGAGCGATAGAAATCATTACAAAAAAGAACTAGCTTATTGAATTTTTAATGATTCGAAAAAGGTATATGTAAGACCAACCTGTAAACCTTTAGAATTATTACTTTGAGCAAGGGTCGGCGCGCTAGATTTTTTAGCCCAACGATAAGTTAAAGAGGTATGAAACCGCTTCCAAAAATGAAACACTAGTTGAGCACTAAACCCAAAACTATTGGAAAAAATATCTTCTCGATATAAAGTGCTTATTTCTGATTCTTCAAAGACAACAATCCTTTCCCCTTTTTGGTAGCGATTGTAAAGAGCACCTAAACCAAGGCTTATTTTTTCAGTAGGGTGTAATTTAAGAAACAAAGGGACAGTAAGATACTCTAAACGATCCCTCCCTAGAGAATCTGCCAAGGGATACGTATATGATATTGGCATAAAATTTAGCCCCGAAACAAGACTTACAGTTTTTGAAAAACGATATTCCACATTTAGTACCGCTCCTATAGTTATGGTGGGAGAAGTAGTTTTTAAATCAGTATTAATACGGTTAATTTCTGGCCCTAAAGATAAGCTCCATTTGGAATACATCTGATTTAATTCAGGGCCTTTACTGTATTGTTGAATAAGAAGGTCTCCCCCTTGAGAAAATAAACTTAATCCCCAGAATAAGGTCAAAAAAAAAGAAATACGAAAAGAGTAGAAAAACATACCTAAGTTTTTACTTTACAAACTCCAACATTAATTATATGTAATAGATGCTAAAAGAAGATTAAATCGAAAAGTAAATAAAGCAAGTGCTTTATTTAGAATTTTTCATGTCAACTAGAATAACAATTAAGGTAATAATAGTTGTAATAATTACGGTTACTGCAACAAGTGTCATTGTGTTATTTTTTATAATTTCATAAAGGTACTAAATCTGAGCAATTGAAATCAAATTCCCATCTAAAACACTATAAATAAACAAGTTGTTTTATTTGTTTAAATTTAATCTATGAGTGATATTAAATACCTTTTTGCATATACCATCCCTTTGGCAACACTTTTGTCGATTCTATCTTCTGGAGCACCAACGTTTAGCGCTCCAATTTACGCTTTTATAATTATCCCTTTTTTAGAACTTTTATTGAAGAATTTTGACACTCACTATTCCGAAGCTCAAAAAGAAAAGCGATTAAATAATATTCTTTTTGACGTGCTCTTATACATCAACATTCCTTTTGTTTTTGGAATTTTATTCTATGGCTTTTACGTTCTTAATAGCAGTTTGTTATTGCCCTATGAAACCTTTGGAATTGTTTTGTCTTTAGGTATTTTATTGGCAACTAATGCAATTAATGTAGCGCATGAATTAGGACATAGAACTTCACAAGGTGAACGTACACTTTCTAAATTACTACTCTTGCCGTGTTTGTACATGCATTTTTATTTAGAGCATAATTTAGGCCACCATAAAAATGTAGCAACACCTGAAGATCCGGCAACTTCAAAACTAAATCAGACGGTATACCATTTTTGGGCAACCTCTATATTTAATCAGTACATAAACGCTTGGCGTATTCAAAAGGTATTGTTAAAGAAAGAAAATAAAAGTTTCTTTTCTTTTAAAAATGACATGTTGTGGTATACACTTTTTCAAATGACCTATCTAGGAATGTGGCATGTTACTTTTGGAATAACAGGCCTCTTTTTTGCCATTATAGTTGGCATTCTTTCCTTTATCTTTCTTGAAACAATTAACTATATAGAGCATTATGGGTTAGTTCGCAAAAAGCTTCCTTCAGGTCGCTATGAAAGAGTACAAACGAAACATTCATGGAATTCAAATCATATTATAGGACGCATAGTATTGTATGAATTGACACGACATAGTGACCACCACTTTAAATCATCAAAAAAATACCAAATTTTAGAAAATAAGACCGAAAGCCCTCAGCTTCCCTTTGGGTATCCTACCTCTATTTTGTTAGCTTTAGTTCCGCCGCTTTGGTTTTGGTTAATGAATCCTCGGGTTTCCGCTGCCACTTGATTTTAAAGGGAAAAAGAGTTTTATTAAATCGTTCCTTTTTTCATTTCTTCAATCGCATAATTAGCTGCTCTAGAGGTAATGGCCATGAAGGTTAAAGAAGGATTTTGTGTTGACGTAGAGGTCATACATGCGCCATCTGTCACAAACACATTTTTACATTTATGTAGCTGATTCCACTCATTAAGAAGTGATGTTTTAGGGTTTTTTCCCATTCGAACTCCCCCATTTCATGGATATCATTTCCAGGTCTTCTTTTGTTATCATTTGTTTTGATATTAACAAAGCCAGCTTTTTTAAACATCTCTGTAAATTGCTCAAAAAAGTCCTGAATCATTTTTTCATCATAATCCACGGCTATATTTAAAAGAGGAATTCCCCAGGCATCAACTTTATTTTGATCTAAAGTTACTTGATTACTTTCCTTAGGAATAGTCTCTCCCATCATATGAGAATTAACATTCCAAACTCCAGTTTCTTTCGTTTTCAGCAGCTGTTCTTTTAGTTGAGAACCAAAGTTTTCACGATCTGTTTTTCGAGCAGGCCTAGCAGCAAATCCAGCAGCATAACCACGCAAAAAATCTGTTTCTTGGCGGTATACATTTCTAAACCGAGGAACATAGTGTGACGTTGGTTTTGCCCCTTCAGTAGTCTTGTCCGGGAACCCTTCAAATTTAGCCTTTATGGTGGCTCTATAATTATGAAAGGCAATATATTTTCCCATCAGGCCATTATCATTTCCAAGCCCGTTTGGAAAACGTTTAGATTTTGAGTTTAATAAAATCAAGTTAATATTAAGTGTAGCGGCAGTTACAAAGACTACTTTGGCAAAATAATCTTGCGTTTCTTTTGTTTGCGCAAGAATAACCCTAACACCAATCGCTTTTTGTTGTACCTCATCATACAATACAGAATGCACAACAGAAAGGGGCTTAATGGTCATGTTTCCAGTTTTTAAGGCCCAAGGAATTAGTGTAGAATTGGCGTTAAAATACCCTCCTAAAGGACAGCCTCTCTGTCAAATTCTTCGACTCATACAAAGGCCTCTTCCTTGTTCTATAAACTGAGGTTTGCTTTCGGTTAGGTGTGCACAACGACCATAAATTACATGGCGATCTTCATAGTGTTTTTTCATTTCTTTACTGAAATAATCTTCGACAACATTAGATTCCCATGGTTTTAAAAAGTCTCCATCGGGTAAGGTGTCTAACCCATCTTTGTTTCCACTTACTCCAATAAATTTCTCCACATACGTATACTACGCATCCAAATCTTCATATCGAATGGGCCAATCTACCGCAAAGTCATCTCTCGCAGGACCTTCAAAATCATGTTGACTCCAACGCTGAACTTGACGCGCCCACATTATTGATTTCCCACCTACTTGGTAGCCTCTAAGCCAATCAAAAGGTTTTTGCTGTATATAGGGATGTTCTTCATCTTTAACAAAAAAATGTTTAGCATCTTCTCTAAAAGCATAGCATCTACTGGCAATGGGATTTTCTTTTTTTCTTTTGTCGTAAGTCTTCCGCGGTGTTCAAATTCCCATGGCTGCATGTTGGTGGTTGGGTAGTCTTTTAAGTGCTCTACGTTGGGGCCACGCTCTAATAAAAGGGTTTTAAAGCCTTGTTCAGTAAATTCTTTGGCAGCCCAACCACCCGACATTCCTGCCCCAACCACAATGGTATCAAAAGTATTGGATTTCATATTTAATTTGTTTAAACAGCTACGTCTCCGAAATATCGTCCTGGCATAAATTCAAAGCCTAAATAGTTTTTCATATAATTTTCAAATGTCTCAAAATACAAAAGAGAATATTTTTTCAGTATTCCTATAAAATCAGCAATAGGTGCTATTTGATCAAATTGAAGAGTTAAAAATGAAAATTGTTTTTCTGGGGTGAGCATTTCAATTTCAATTTCTTTGGTAGGAGATAGTACAAGTTGAAAGTCCTCAAGGCCCTTTAAAAACTCAAGAATTATTTCATCATCTAAGCAATCATTAACCTGCGTTAAAACAAGTTTTTGTCGGCTTTCAGGTGTTGGAAAGTTTTTTAAGTCTTCTGGAAGAATACAATTAGAAATCCATCCAATCAAATCTTGTTGTTCTTTTTGGACATTTGGTAGGCGGCTAAAAACAAGCTCGGGTGTTAAACTACACGCATACGGTATAAGGGTTAAGCCTCCGGCTAAAACCCCGACATTTTTTAGAGCATTTCTCCTATTCATAAAACCGTTTAGTTTAGTAAAAATCAATTTTATTGCGAATACAATCTAGTAAATAAAGGCGTATGTTTATTTCTCCAATTTCATAAAAATCAATCCATCATTTATTGAGTACTTTTATCTCAAATTAAAAATATCATGGAATTAGAATTTGGCGAACAAGTAGAACTTATCATAGGAAGAGAGACCGACTTAGGCTTTAATGTCGTAATCAATGGATCTTTGGAAGGACTACTCTACAAGAACGAAGTTTTTGAACCACTAGAAAGAAACATGAAAACGGTGGGATACATTAAAAAAATAAGAGAAGACGGGAAGTATGACATTTCCCTTCAGCCGCAGGGTTTTTTGAATGTGATTGATAAGCACTGTGCAACTATTTTAAAAAAACTAGAACCTTCTGGGGCATTACATCTTTCGGATAAAAGTAGTCCAGATGAAATTATGCTGCAGCTTCACTTAAGCAAAAAAGCGTTTAAAAAAGCGCTTGGGGTCCTTTATAAAAAGAAGAAAATTATTATTGAAAAAGACCAAATCACCTTAGTTAAATAGCGCTTGAAATAGTATTGTATGGAAATAGGAATTGATAGTTTTGCAGCGGTAGACATTACAGAAGGTAATCCCTCTCCTGAAGACCGCGTTCACGCAATAAAAGATCTTATAGACCGAATTGTCTATGCAGATGAAGTAGGAATAGACTTTTTTGGAATTGGCGAACACCATCGAGAAGAGTTTTTAGACGCTGCACCACACATGATTTTGGCTGCTGCTGCCTCACGAACAAAGCGTATAAAATTGAGTAGCGCTGTTGCAGTTCTGAGTGCCGCGGATCCAGTTCGTGTTTTTCAAAATTACGCCACTCTTGACCTTATTAGCTCAGGCCGTGCAGAAATGGTTGTTGGACGGGGCTCTTTTTCAGAATCATTTCCTTTATTTGGATTTCAATTTGAAGATTATGACGCTCTATTTAAAGAAAAACTAGAGTTGCTATTGCAGATTCGCACTTCTGAAGTGATTTCTTGGTCTGGAAATTATCGTGCTCCTTTAAAAGAACAACTTATTACGCCTAGACCCTTTCAAGAAAAAATGCCTGTTTGGCTAGGTGTTGGAGGAACACCGGCTTCTTTTGAACGTGCTGGAAGTATGGGACTACCTCTTATGATTGCAATTATAGGTGGCGAAACACACCGTTTTCGCCCATTAGTTGATTTGTATCGTAAAGCAGGAGCTGAGGCAGGTTTTACCTCTGAAGAATTACGCGTAGGAATTCATTCATTGGGATATGTAGCTGAAACAAAAGAGAAAGCAGTGGCAGATTATTTCCCTGGTTATGCGATAAACTTTACCCGTATTGGCCGTGAACGTGGATGGCCACCAGTTACAAAGCAAGGCTTTGAAGCACAAAATGGCCCAAGGGGTGCTTTGTTAGTGGGAAGTCCAGAAGAGATTGCCGAAAAGATTTTACAGCATAGTGCCTCCTTGGGGGGCATTTCTCGTTTTAACTTCCAACTAGATAATGCTAATTTAACCCACGACCAACTAAAAAACACCATGCGACTAATTGCTCATAAAGTAATTCCAATTATTAATAAGGGATAAAATAATTATTATAACAACTTAATAAAGAAGGGATTAGATAGAATTTCTTCATCTAAATTATATGATATTTAAAAAGGCAACTCGCTATTTCATGGTATTTTTTTATGCTGCTGCAGGTCTGGCTCATTTTTTTACACCTTCTTTTTTTCTGGCCATCGTTCCGCCCTCACTGCCCCTTCCTCTAGTCCTGGTGTATATAAGTGGTTTTTTCGAACTACTTTTTGGCATAGCATTACTAACCAAATACAAGAAATGGGGGGCTTATGGACTGATTCTTTTATTAATAGCAGTATTTCCAGCCAACATTTATCTAGCAATAAGCCCGGAGGCACAAGAAGCGTTGGAGACTTCAAAACAGATGGCGATTTTACGCCTACCCTTTCAATTTCTTTTTATAGGAATAGCATATTGGCATTCAAAAAAGGATTAGAGTAAGAAGAGCTGCTTTTCCGATGTCTTCAAACCTTAGAGATTAGTTTTACATCCTTGTTTGATATGTATATAACTCATGATACCTTCCTTTTGCCTCTATAAGTTCATCATGTTTACCACGCTCTACAATGTCACCCTCTTCAATGACCAAAATTTGGTCTGCTTTTTGAATGGTACTAAGTCGATGGGCAATAACAAAGGTAGTTCTGTTACGCATTAATACAGCTAAACTTTTTTGAATAAAGGCTTCACTTTGCGTATCTAAATTAGAGGTGGCTTCATCTAAAATAACAATTTTAGGTTTTGCCAGTAAGGCTCGAGCAATAGAGATTCGCTGCCGTTGCCCCCCAGATAACTTTACCCCTCGCTCCCCAATAAGGGTGTCTAGGCCATCCTCAAAGCGATCGGTAAATTCATTTACATAAGCCCCTTTTACAGCCTCTAAAAGGTCTTCTTTAGAAGCATTTGGACGTGGGAAAAGAATATTTTCCCGGATCGTTCCTTCATATAAAAAATCATCTTGAAGCACAACCCCAAGTTGACTTCTAAAGCTTCTTAAATCTACTTTAGTTAAATCAGTTCCATCAATTAATACATGCCCAGAAGTAGGATTTAAAAAAGCAGTGACTAAACCCGCAATGGTAGATTTTCCGGATCCAGAAGAACCAACAAGAGCTGTAACACTTCCTTGAGGGGCTTCAAATGAAATATCTCGAAGTACCTCGGTCGCATCAACGTAACTAAAGGAAATATTTTTAAATGAAATATTGCCCTGAATTTGATCTAGGGATATGGTTCGTGTTTCTAGGTTGTTTTCTTCGTCAATTCCCATTAATTCTTGAGTTCTATCTAACCCAGCAAAGGCTTCTGTCAATTGACTTCCAATGTTACTCATCTGAACAATGGGAGCAATCATAAAACCTAGGAAAAGTGTAAAAGAAACAAACTCGCCATAGGTCATGGAATTATTCATGATAAAATACCCTCCCATTCCCATAATTCCAGCGGAAGCTAATCCCAACAAAAAGGTTGAAGAACTAGTCATAAATGCGGTGGCCGTTAAACTCTTTTTAACATTTTGGTACAAATCATCCACTCCTTTTTCAAAAACTTTCTGCTCTTGAGCTTCTGCATTAAAACCTTTTATTACCCTAATTCCGTTGAGGGTCTCGGTGAGGCGTCCGGTCACTTCAGCGTTTATTTTGCCACGGGCCCTAAAAATGGGACGAATATATCCAAAGGCTTTCAAAGCAATAACAGCAAATATTAGCACAGGCAGAAGTACAAACAACGTCATTTGAGCATTGATACGAATTAAAATGACGAGAGATATAAGAGCGGTAATACTTCCTCCTATTAACTGAACCAAGCCAGTACCCACTAGATTTCTAACGCCTTCAACATCTGTCATTACTCTAGAAACTAAGGCCCCGGATTTATTATTATCAAAAAAACTAACAGGGAGAGTAAGGAGTTTTTGTTGCACTTTAGCACGAAGAATTGAAATCAAATGTTGAGCCTCAACACTTAAAAGACGGGTTAATGAGAAAGCACTAATGGATTGAAATAACAAAGCGGTACATACTACCGCCAATAACAAAGTGAGTGAGTGGGTGTCTTTTGAAGGAATGACGTCATCAATTAATGATTTGCTGGCATAGGGTAATACCAAGCCAGATAAACTGCGAACGAGGATTAAAAAAAGGCCAAAAAAGAGGATTTTTCTTCTAGGCCAGATAAATTCTTTAAAGGCCCATTGAAATGAAACGTTGTTTTTACTCATAGTTTTATTTATGAGCTAAATGTAGAAAATTCCTTTAGTTCCCTCAGCGTTTTTTTAAGAAGCTTTATTTCCCAAAACAAAGTAAATTTCATTAAATGTCCTTAATAACTATCAGAGCGTTTTCCTTATCTTTGAAAAACTCCATTGACAACTGTTCATGACAAAAAGAAAACTATTTATTCATTGCAAAAATCATATCAAGAAAAAACAGAACATACTGGAGCAACGCAAAAACGAATTACAATGGGCATTAACAAATGAAACGAAAAGCAGTGCTGGAGATAAGCATGAAATCGGAAGGGCAATGATTCAACTTGAACGAGAAAAACTTGGAAATCAACTGGCAGAAATGGAACAGAATTTTCAAAAGTTAAGGCCCCTTAAAAATCATGTTAATACAGGCATTGTTAGTGTAGGATCAGTTGTTCATATAGATAACGCAAATTATTACATTGCATTAGCTACAGAATCTTGTGAGATTGAATCTAAAACGTATTATTGTATTTCACCCATAAGTCCCATAGGGAATTTATTGCTGGGAAAAAAAATAAAAGAGCATATAAATTTTAATAATACGGCAAGCACTATTATTGAGATTTTATAATTTAAAAACCACTTTTTTAAGTAAATATAATTGAGTCTAAAAACACAGGGAATCACTTCTCTCGTTGTATACACTAAAGCGCATATTGGTTTTATAGTATCTTCGTTAAATGAAAGAAAAAAAAGCAAAAAATAAGAAAACCAATCTAGGGGGCTCTTACAAGTTTAAGATTGCAAAAAAGTATAGTAAGCCACAAACAAAAGGGGATAAAACCGCAAACAGAAGAAAGAAAAAATAGACATTAAATCATATTTACATATTATTCATGATCTTTTTAAGATTAAATAAAAAAAGAAAAATATTAAAATTCTCCCAAGCAGAGGGTTTTTTACAATAGAATTTGACCTTAAAGCGTTTCTTTTTTGTGAAGGTAGAATACCGCTAAACTACAAAGAAATAGCACTCCAGCAGGCAAAAACTTAATGGCTTCATCGCTTACTCTAAAATGCATTATGATGGCCCCAAGCATTAAAGTGGCCATTAAAGATGCGGAAGGCACAATCGTTTTATTAATTACAAAACCAATTAAAAGACCCAAAGCAGCTAAAATTTTCATACTCCCAATTATATAAACGATCGTTTCACTAAGGCCATATACAGCAAACTCTTCAATCATATTAGTGGCGTTTCCACCTCTGTAAATAGTGACATTATTAAAACGGAAGAACCACACATTGATCACAATCAATGAAATGATTGACATTAGAATATACTTGAGAATTTTCATTTATAGATTTTTAAGCTTTTTATAAAGATATAGGAATTTATCAATAAATATCCCAAAGCTGGTAAAGACTGAATTAAATCATCTTTAATGGTAATTCTGGTGATAAGAGCTCCAGCCATCATAATGGCCAATAATCCTGAACTAATATTGGTTAATCTAATTTTATGGAAATTAATTACCAGTCCAATGCCTCCAAGAACTTGCCCGAGGGCAATTAAAATTCTAAATTCTGAAAACCCAAACCGGGTAAATTCATCTATATAAAAAGGATGATATAATGCAAGAATCCCATAGGCTAAATGCGAAAGGCCAGAAAACATGCGAAACACTTTTAAAATCATAGCGCGAAACTAAATCATCTATTTTGATTAACCTCTTCTTTAGAAGTAATAATCAAAAACACATCAACGGCTTTTGGATTATTCCTTAGAGGGGTATTTGATCCAAGGAACCCAGATAATTTATTGTATTTAGTTTTAGTAACCATAAACAAATTGATTTTGAAATATTGAACAATACTGCTTTTTTCCTATTTTTTTGGATTGTAGCTCAATTACAACAGGGGGGTTAAGGATTTAAAAAAACAACCCCATATTGACAAAAAATTAAAAAAAACCAGGTTAGAATCGACAAAAAGATTCTTGAATTAGAACCTCCTTTTTGGCTACAAATTGATAAATAAAGATCCAATCCTGGGACTCATTAATTCTGATCCTAGGCGAGGCATCTCCTTTAGATTTCGAGGTAGAGGCTGTTAGTGAGAATGATTAAAATTATTTGTTATTGGGTTAAGGTCTTTATAAAGCTTCAAATAATCATTGTTGATCCTTGTAATGAGAGTAATTATATCAATAACATTTTGTTGGTTATTTCTCCTCAAGACATTAGTGCCATAAGAAAACTTAGGTCAAGGATTTAGATCCTCGGGAAGATCTTGCGGATTATGATGATGATTCTTTTATCCCACAAGCACTAAATGAAAAAATTTCAAATCAAATTTCTGAAATCGTGTAAGTTTTATGCCTATAAATCCCTAAAAAACATAAATTGTACCGATATTGAAAATATCTTATAAAAAAGGGGGGTTAAATTATAGATTATGGCTCCATTTCAAATAATTAAACGTTGTAAAGTATTTTTTTTAAAACCAAATACTTAACTGAGTAAAACTGGATAAATTAAAACCATAATGAGAAAAAAAGAATGCGAAAAGTGTAAAAAAGATTTTAGACTCGCTTATAGAGTATCATATAAGCCTGTTAAAGAATGGGTTTTTCTATGTAATGATTGTCTTTTAGAAGTCAGAAGAGACAATGAGGATTATCGCTACGGTGGAACATGGAAAGGATAATTCTAGTCTAGATTACTTCAAGTATACTTTAATAATAAAACATATATTTTTCATTTTAAATTGACTTAATAGTTAAAATGTTTTTACGCTAAAAAACTAAACCCTAAAAAGAATAAAGCTAGTAAGATATAAATACCACTGTATTTTACAGTCTTTTTGACCACAACATTCTTAAAAAGCCGCTGGAATTTTATTCTGCATACTATAAAATTTTACCTTTCTTTGTTGGAAACAAAATTTATATTTTTCAATAATGGAGCGACAGGATTTGATAGATGAGTTTCTTTTAGAGTTCAAGCCAAAAAAAGATCAAAGCTGGAAAAGCTGTTATTTTTTTTCTCAACATTTAAAAAAGAAACACAACATAGACGTTGAATTGCTTGAAGGTATTTCTAAAATCAATAAAGTTGATTATTGGGTGGTTCGCTTTGACAATATAGATGAGGATATTCATGCCCTAGCCATTGGCAATGCCCCAGATTTTATTGAAAATCCAGAAGTGATTTGGAGTTTAAAAGAGTTTGAAAAAGATAATTTCTAGATCTTTTTCAGAGATCACTATTTACCCCAATTTCGTGTCATGTTTAAAAAGTACATGTAAAATATTTTCCTTCAAGTGTTTTTTTATAAATACTACCTTTAAAGGGATTCATTAATTTTTTAATATGAAAATCAACTATTTAATTATACTATTAATTTTATTAGGCACAAGGTCTTTTTCTCAAGACATAGAAGGAAATAAAATTTCACAAGTTTATGAAGTAAGAGGTGTTTCAGCAGCACAAGTTTTCTCAAATATAAATTTTGCGACAGCACTTGTTTACCAAAACGCAAATGATGTGGTAGTTTTTAACGATCCAGACTCAAAGCGACTTATTATAAAAGCAAGGGCATTGGTGCCTGTTATTAATTCATATAAGGTGATGAATCCAAAAGACCCAAGCCTTTTAGATTATGTTGATTATAGCCATGATTATACAATTGTTTTAGAAGCAAGGGAGGGGAAATACCGTATTGAAATGCAGTATCAAGATGGAAAATATTATGATTCTGAAGGAACAGACTTTAAACTACCTTTTCCTGCTAAAATGGATTATATAGCAGCAGACTTTGAGCTATTTAAGCAAAAAGCTATTGAAGAAATGAATCAAGATTATTTTGAATCAACCAGCAAAAAGAAAAAGGAACTTTACATCCAATCTCAACCTAGGCTTATAGAAAATTATCAAAAAACATTAAAAGAGTATGCTACTATTCTCTTTCAATCCTTGTACAAAAAAATCCTGGATGACCTAAGGGAGGAAGCGTGGTAAGTATATTTTTCATTAGGTATTGGGTGAAAATGATGTTTAAGTGGTTAGCGAGATGCTTTTATTATTTCTTTATTATAAATGATATGATTTCCTGGCAGATTAATTTTAGAAAATTTAATCATTGTTTTGGCAACTAAAGCTGCTTTTACTGGCCTGTAATTGATGGGAAATAAAAAAGAAAATAAGGGCATCAAAACCTGAGCTATTTTTTCTCCAAAACGAAATTCATTTCTTTTCCCTAATAATAAAGAGGGTCTTAAGACAATGGTTGAAGCTAATTTTAGATCAAAAACAGCTATTTCAATTTCACCCTTTAACTTTAAATAGAAGTTGTTACTTAAGGCATCTGCCCCTCCTGAAGAGACCAGCTGAAACTGGTCAACTTTCATTTTTAGGCAAGATTTAGCAATGGAAAGATTAATATCAAAATCTATTTTCCTGTAAGCATCTTTATCGCCGTTTACCTTGGCTTGAGTTGTACCAATTGTTGAAAAAACCACCGCACTATTAGCAATAGTTTTTTCAAGTTCTTTTTGATCTAAAAAGGTTATATGAAAAAAAACTATTTTTTTATTTTTATACGGAATGGCCCTTCTTGAAACCACATTTATTTGCGTAATAGAAGTGACTTCTATAAGCTGTTTTATCAAAAAACCTCCGATTAATCCTGAAGCACCAAAAAGAGTAACTTGTTTGTCTTTCACAATAAAAGAATTAACGGTAGTTGTAGTTTTTTATATTTTGTTTTAAATAAAAGAAGCTAATCCTTAAAGAAACAATATTTTGTTCTATTCATATTGATAAACATCGCCATTTTTAAGAATATATTTCTTTTCATCTAATAAATAGATTGTTCCCTCTTTTTTGTCTAAAATCTGTTTTCCGGCAATGTGTAAATACCTGTTTATTGAAAGGCCAAAATAAAGGGAAACGCTAATAAATATACAACCGATGATAATTGCATATGGAATTGGTACATTTTTCATATTTTTTTATTTAAATATAACTAAAATGAATAGATCCAGTCTATAGGCTTGGAAAACTTCCTTTATAGAGCTTCTTTTTACCCTACCAGACTTCTGACTGATTTCCATTTATTATATTTGAGTAAATCAAAGTCAATGAAAAAAAATAAAATGGAAATGTCTTTTTTGGCAGAACCTAATGATGCTAACTATAGTGGGAATGTTCACGGAGGAAAAGTAATGAAATGGATTGATGAAATTGGGTATGCTTTGTCCGTTCAATTCACAAAAAGATATTGTGTTACTAAATTTGTTGATGATATAGAGTTTTTAAAACCAATAAATATAGGAGATTTAGTTAAGTTAAAAGCTGAAATAATTAAAATTGGAAATAGCTCCTTGAGAATTAAAATTGATGTGTCTAGTATAAATTTGATTAAAAATATATCAAAAAAAAACTGTGAATGTTTTATTGTATTTGTTGCTTTAGATGATGATGGGAATAAAATCTTTATTGACAAATCATTATAGCCCTAAAGGCTGGAAACTTCCATTTATTATTTAATACCTCAGCAGTTTTTCTTTTAACAAAATCTTATGACTGCCTAAGGCAGGGTTTTATGGTTGGCTAATTTCATGAGGGTATAACAGAGCTTTTGTTTCATTTTAGGCTTATTTTAACCATGAATCAATTTGAATAACGTCACTAATTAACTTTAGTGGCGTTTTCTTTAAAGCCCTATAAATATCCCTTCTTTAAGTCCCTACGGGCTTATAGAGAGAATGATTTTTGACATATAGATTTTAGATATATTTAGCATCTTGACACGAACAAAATGAAAAATCTACTTCTTATTTTGCTTTTAGTTACATTAATTTTTTTGGGCTAAAACAATAATAGAAAATCAGATTTATAAAAGCAAGTATGGAGAAGAATAAAGTTCTATCAGAAATGCTAAAATCTAAAAGATTAAGTGATTATAAAAATCGATTTTAAAAACTTAAAATTCAATCCTCTAAAACAAAATACAGATTAAATAAAATCAGACCAAATCTCAAATATTAAGAAGCTTTCATAAGAACCCGAAATAAGGTTTAACAACAATAAATTTCAATTTAAGATTATTAGTAAATGATATTCAGATGATGAATTGATTTCATTTTTAATTGATAACGGGCAAGAAAATTATTCAAATAAAAGCAACTTAACTAAATACGATAAAAAGGCTAATGATTTCTATAACCCGAAAAAGAAGTATTACTTTAAAAATGATAATTATTTAATACTTTAAAAATCAATTTCAACTTCAAGAGTTATTTATAGAATTTATAGACAGCAGTAATTCATCGTATTTTCTGATTCAAGCTAAAAAAAAATGTGACATATTTTAAAAAACAAATTTCATGAAATAAACTAATTTAAGAATAACCGGAAAGTATCCAATAATTAGCTTTAGTACTTTTTTCTTTTAAAATAAAGGCATGTAATCTTCTTTAAGATATAGGATTTGTTATTTTTGAGTGCTATTAACCTTAAATCTATTTAAAATGAATTTAATCGTTCTATATCCTCAACCCAAAAACCCCGAAAAATTTGAATCTGATTATTCGGAACACATTAAATTACTTCACGACAAAATGAATATTCCTTTAGATGTAAAGCCTTATAGTGTAACTAAATTTATAAGCACCCCTGAAGGCAACCCCCCTTTTTATCAAATGTTTTCTATGCCTTTCTCATCTATGGAAGAATTAAGCGCTACTATGGCAACAAATGAAATGCAGGAAGTAGCAGCAGATGCCCATAGAATTTCATCTGGAGGCATCCCATCTATCATGATTGGGAAAGAATAGTTTTTATAAAATCAACAAACTATCTTAAGGAAGTACAGTCATTAAATTAATACTCTAAAAGCCCGAATTAATAAATGTCACTTTAAGCTATTCGGGTAAAATAAATATTATGAGAATAGCCAACACCCCAACGCCTCCCTATATATGTGCAATTTTTACATCTATCAGGACTAACATTGAAGAAGGTTATAACGAAATGGACAAACTTACTTTTAAAGAAATAGAAAGTATTGAAGGGTATTTGGGGTGTTAATGTTTCCTATTGGAAAGAAAAGTGGTATAAAAACTATAAATTAAGAATTTGCACTGTCGAGAGAGATTATGAAAAATGACTAAACCAAAGGATATCACCCTAAATAAATTTTAAGGGCGTTTTCTTAAATTAGTTTTAATCTTATAATAACATTATTTTACCTTTAGCTAAATGGAGTATTACGAAAAGAGAAAAAAAGAAATTGTTGAAGCAATATTATCTTCGATAAGCACTATCAGGGATAACGAATACAATGCTATTGAAAATGCTTACGATAAATATGAGCAAGAAGGAGCAAAACTAGTTACCAACATAGGGCAAAACACTTTTAACGAAGTGATTATTGATGCACTTGATGAAGTGAAAATGGTAATAGAAAAGAGTTTATAAATTTATTTATGGATAATAGAAATAATTA
>TARA_B110000285_G_scaffold100070_1_pt1 | contig 16022 bp, 24 predicted proteins | sample TARA_B110000285 | Tara Oceans TARA_B110000285 (sample SAMEA4397756) | marine metagenome | biome: Polar Biome; feature: [SRF] surface water layer (ENVO:00010504); material: water (ENVO:00002006), including particulate matter (ENVO:01000060) such as... | depth 5 m
AAAAATATCGAATTGCTTAACGATATATTTTTAATCGTATCCGGCACGGACTTGAGCAAAAGCAAGATAAATCGAAATGCAATTTTTGCATATCTACATCGAGAGATTGAAGCGGAGGAAACCAATCTTATTAACATAAGTAATGGAATAGACGTTGATTTAATGCACGGAATAATGAAAGCGATGGAAATCAATTTTATTAACTCACGGAAATAATTATGAACATTACAAAAATAAGGAAAGGCGAGTACCATGTCTTACACAATGGAAAATATTATGAGCTGGTAAAAAATTACTTCAGCGGCTCGAATGGATGGAATATATATGTCAATGGCAAATATTTATTTTGGAATAGTACAAAAGCTAAAGCCTTGCTATTGATTAACAGATTACAAAAATAGAACGATCATGAAAGATATAAAATTGAGCGTAGTAAACGCAAAGAACAACAGCATCAAAAAAACTTTACGCAAATGGGTTAACAAAGCTATGGAAGATCCAGATGTATGGCAGTCTGGAGTTGATTGGTACGAAGAAGCGCAAAAATTTGTGGAATTTGTAAGCAAGCAATATAAAATCGATTCTTACATTGTCGCATGTGTTTTAGCTATACTTAGTCCCAACAACAAATGGGATCGCAACAAAGTTGACTGCATAGCTTTGATACATGCTTACATTCAAGGCGGAGCAATTGCGGCAATGTTGGTAAAGGTTTGTACATACAGCGCGAACAAAATTAAAGCCATTAAAGTATTGGATGGCATGATCGAGTTAAGTACAAAAAGCCCCAAAACTCACTCTTTTGCTATGAATGTGGGACTTAATAGCCCCGAACATATCACCATAGACAAATGGCACATTCGTGCATGTATTTGCAGTCCTAAGGATGGTATTGTTGATGTTGTGGAAAGCTGTACAGGTGCACAATACAGACGAATTGAGGCATTAACATCTGAGATAGCTAAAGAGTACCACTTAAAAGGATACCAAGTGCAAGCTATTATATGGGTGATGATCAAAAAAACATGGAAACGATGAATATTATGAAAGCAATAGACATGAAACACATTCAAGTAATAGCATGTTCGAGAATAGGATTAGCTGTATTTTGGAAAGTACACGCCACGTCATACGATGAATGTAGGTCATTGGCTAAAGTTCAATGTGATCAGAAAGGATTAAAACTTGAGAGTGTAATAGAACTGACTGATTATCCCTACAATAGTTTTTCACCTTGTTAAATAAAACACTAAAATGAAAGCATTATTTAGATGGGTAGATATCGACGAAACAAACTCTCTTCGTTTCATTGACCCTTACAAAGGTGCCTTTGATACCACTTACACGGAAATTGTTGACCTAATAAATGAATGGAACTTAAACATGAAAACGGAATACCAAACCATTCAGCAATTTAATGACAATGAAGAATATTATTCAATAGAATTAAAACTAATAAACTAAGACTATGATTATAGCATATTTTGAAACAGACAGCACAGCTGACGTAGCTGGAAGATATCCGAACGAAGAGGAATACATGAAAGATCTGCCAAGACTTTTAGACCTGGCTAATAAGTACGGATTCACAAGAGTAACGGAATCAATAGAGGAAATAATTTAAAAAAACTAACGGATGGGGCTAGACATGAGTTTAATGCAGAGAATAAGAAAAGAAGAGAACATAGAGGACACTGACGTTGAGTTGGTCTATTGGAGAAAAGCTAACGCAATACACAGCTTCTTTGTAGGCGAAAAAGACTATGAGAGCTGTGATGTTATAGAGGTAAGCAAGGAAATGCTTGTTGAGCTTTTAAACAAGTGCGAAGAGGTGATTAAAAACAAAGATAAAGCAGAGGATATACTGCCATCTTGCTCTGGATTTTTCTTTGGTAGTACGTTGTATGAGGATTATTATTTTCAAGACCTTCAGGAAACTATAGACAAAATAACCCCTATAATATCTGACGAAGACATCAAGGATGGAGAGCTTTATTATTACGGATGGTATTAAATGCAATAGATTAATTTATTATGATAAAGAGAAAAATAAGAAAAGCGAAACACTTAAACTATTTGTCTAGGACAATAAGCGATCTACATTGGGAGATAATCAATGTAACGATCCAAAGCACCAATATTGGATGGACAGAGGGCACAACAAGTTACATGATAAACTGCGCTCAGTTGATCAAAAAATATGAGCGGAGACGCTTATTAATAAAGTACTAGTTATGGAATCAGCAAAATTTAATGGCACGTTAAATATTACAATACGTGTTAAGGGAAATATAAGTCCAGAACAATGGAATGACGATTCTATGTTTGGAGATTGGATACGAGATAGGATACAGAATAAACAAGTAGAGTACCTCGACTTAGATATACTAACTCATAAATTAACTCAAATAAAATAACAGCATGGCAAATTATGTATACTATCTAACATCGTGTTCTGAGTCAAGAGATGGTGACTTTATGTATTATCCGTTAGAGAATTATAATCATACGGGAAATATTTATTTGTTGGGAGATTATAAAAATTGGAACAAAAACACTACATTTGAGATATGAACAATTTATTTGAAGAACTAGGAGAAGCCTTAAATCCTAACAGCGCTGATAGCCTGAGACTCAAGGACACATTGCATGCTATTGCATACGCTATTAACAAATTAGAAAGCAGCGATGATTAGCCTAGCGATTGTATGCATCATGTGTTTTTACATGGTAAGGAGAGAGCGCTTAAATTATTTAGACTCAAAGCGAAAGTTAAATAAATACGAATCTAAAATAAATAATGAATTATGAAAGATTGGCAAGAAAAAATATTAGAACGAGAAGGATTCAACAAAATGATGGGATATCCGTTAGATGCCGTTGAAGAACTAGCAAAGCAAGCAAAAAAAATCAATCGCATCGTTAAATTGAACGAACGCGATTTGCAACAAAACGGAATTGAAAACAATTAAAACAATACAAAGTGAAACAAGATATTTTTGATCAATACGCAGATGCAATAGCTAAAAGATTTCATCTATCATTAGAACAGATATTCTCAAAAGATAGGACTAGAGAAGTTCTTGATGCTAGACAGACATTATATTACTTGTGCTTAGAAAGACCAATTAGACTGTCTTACCTACAGAAGTTCTTAGGACGAAATGGTTGTGACCTAAAGCATAGCACGATCATAAACGGATACAAACGTGCTAAAGAGTTGATAGATAACGACCCGGATTATAAAGCTATAATTAAGCAAATAATTAACGATCATGAAATTTAATTTAGAAGACTTGTATAACCAAGCAGAAGAGGATGCTGTAAGCGTTGAAATACCTCAGCCATTAGGAATGTGTATTATTGCGAATGGAGTAAAAATACAGAAGTTTAGTGATCGCATTGAGATGCTAAACATGAGTAAAGGTGGTAGTTACTACCAAGAGATGACTGAAGACGAGTACATGATGTTTTATGAGAATGGATGGAGGGCAGGTGGATTAGCCTTGAGCATGAAGAATTGTTTACATAAGCTAGGACTTATTGAGATTCAGATCCAAAAGGAGTTAAACACTCGCAAGAATGATAAGCACATGCATGGTCTAAAATCACGAAGAGCTACGTTATTACTGAAGTACGCTGATCTTAAACTAAAATTTAATTCTAATAAATAAATACAATCAAATGGAAAACAAGGTTTATTCAACACTGAGTGCAGTCTCAGTGAAAGACAAAGTAGAGAAAAAAGGCAGATTTGATTACTTATCATGGGCATGGGCATGGCACATGCTTAAAACAAGTTATCCAGATGCTCAACGTATTGTTTACGAAAGCACGGAGCACGGCATGCCTTACTTCAATGATGGTAAGTTTGCTAATGTAAAGGTTGGTATTGTTGTCAACGGACAAGAGCACATCGACTACTTGCCGATCACAGATAACTCTAATCGTTCTGTGCCTTACACTAAGATCACAAGTTTTGACATCAACAACTCCATACAGAGATCAACTGCCAAGGCTATAGCAATGCATGGTCTAGGTTTGTCATTATGGATCGGTGAAGATACCTCTAAGAATTGGGCAACTGAACCACCAAAGATGACTAAAGAATTTACGCTTGATATTGGCGGTGATGATTGGGTTAAGGTGATGAAATATGTGGCCAACAACAAGGATCTAGGTATGGAGCAAATATTAAAGAACCTATCTACCAAGTATAAGATAACTAATGAAATCAAGGAAGAGTTATCTAAAGCAATATCTGAGTAATGGTTGATCAGAATATTATTGATACACTAAGATATGATAGTAAATACTATGGAGCGTTTGGGAGACAATATCTTTCTAACTCCGACATAGGAAATCTATTGAGCAATCCTAATGCTTTTCGTAAAGAAGTAAAGAAAGAGAAGCCTTTGATCATGGGCGCTTATTTCCATACAGCTATGCTAGAGGATCACAAATTATTGGATTACGATATCGTAGATGTAGCAAGCAGAAACAGCAAGGCATACAAAGATGTATGTCCAAAGGATGATATCATGTTGTTGCAAAGTGAGGTTGATGAGATAAACACTTGGACAAATAGACTAAAATCTAATTTTGAGATATCTGATTTGATTTATGATGAGGGAAATGTGTATGAGGAACCTATGGTTAAAGAGATTCAAGGCATGCTATGGAAAGGAAAGGCTGACATCGTACATAAAGACTTTGTTATAGATCTCAAGAGCACATCCGATCAAGATAAGTTTAAGTATAGTGCTTACAACTATAATTATGATAGCCAAGCATACATATACCAAGAGCTATTTGGTAAGCAAATGATGTTCATTACTATATGCAAAAAGAGTCTAAGATTAAAGAAGTGGTACACGACACCAGAGTTTATTGCTTCTGGAGAAGAGAAGGTATCTAGGGCAATAGAAGTTTACAAGAGATTTTTCAGCGATCAATCAACAGAGGATATAAATAATTTTGTTGAAGTAGAAGATTTATAGAATAAGGTGGAGGCAGGTTATCTTAAACTAATCCCTTGTAGGGAAACGCTGATGGTTAAATACACCCTGACCTCCATCTTTTTAAACAATACAAGTGTGGATTTATGTTCCAATATTCACGTTTTGTGTTGATGATGACAATAAAATTGGAGCAAATTAATTAAATCAATTATCATGGCAGACAAAATTTTTGCTGACGGATTCTCTTTCAAGAGAAGAGACAATGCACCAGACTTTGTGGTAGGTAATCTATCATGTAAAGTAGATGAGGCCATTACATTCTTGAAGAACAACTCAAAAAATGGTTGGGTTAACATGAATGTGATGACAGCTAAAACTGGTAAGAACTATGTAGAGCTTGACACTTTTGTTCCTAAGAGTTCTGGGAACAATGAATCAAGCGCACCTGTAAAAGCAAGTGTTGGTGACGACCTTCCTTTCTAAACAGTGGTAATTATATTTAGGGAGAGAACTAATAACTCTCTCCCTTTATATCTTTTGTATTTTAAGCATTTAAGCACAAAAAAGTATAGTTCATTAGTAATGAGTTAATTAAGTAAAATAAAATCGACATAGAATCGACATAAAATCGACACCAAATGCAAATAACTATATTTAAAGACATAAAAGACACCTCTCAGCCATTCTATCGAAATGTAGAAGCTATAATAGAAAGGATACAAGAAGGTTCTTCAAAGGAGTTGGTTAAGAGAATACGTGAAGAGAAGGACAAAGAAGAGCGAAACAAGATTAAGCAGCTCTTGCCGGCCATATGTTTCAGTGGGACATTTACTAAGCGTAATGACAAGTCATTAACACAACACAGCGGTCTAATCTGTTTAGACTTTGATGGATACGACACCAAGAGAGATTTATTACAGGAGAAGGAGAGGTTAACTAAGGATAAGTATGTGTACTCTGTCTTTGTATCTCCAAGTGGTAAGGGATTAAAGGTATTGGTTAAGATACCTCCTATCAGTGAGAACCATAAAAGCTATTTCCTTAGCCTGGAAAAACACTTCAGCTCAGACCAATTTGATCCATCCTCAAAAAATATTTCTAGAGTATGCTACGAGTCATACGATCCGTTAATTTTCACCAATGAGAATTCTAGCATATGGGACAGCGTTGAAGAGCAAGAGTATACAGAGGTAGTTAAGAGTATAGGTAGTGCTACCATACCAATTACTGATGAGAACAAGATCGTTGAAATACTAGTCAAGTGGTGGGAAAAGAAGTTCCCTATGATTTCAGGTCAGCGAAATCAAAATGTGTTTGTGTTGGCATCAGCTTTTAATGACTTTGGTATAAACCAGAACTTAGCTGAGTATGTGTTAAATGGATTTGTTACAGAGGACTTTGGCAAGGAAGAGATAAGGAGAACAATTAGCTCAGCATACGCACAGAAGCAGAATTTTGCTACTAAGTATTACGAGGATGAGGAGAAGATAAATATCATCCGTAATAAACTTAGAAAAGGACTCACAAAGAAGGAGATACGCTCTGAGCTGTCTGATCAAGAAATAGACATCAATGCCGTTGAGGTAGTTATTAATAGATTAGAAGAGGAGCAGTTCAATCAAAAGTTTTGGAGTAAGAACGAGAAAGGTGTTATCAAGATTGTACACATATCATTCAAGAGATTCTTAGAAGAGAATGGGTTCTATAAGTTTTGTCCAGAAGGTTCAAAGAACTACGTGTTTGTACGTGTTACTAATAATCTAATTGATCATACGAGTGAGAAGGAGATAAAAGACTTCATATTAGATTTTCTGTTAGACTTAGATGACATATCTGTCTACAATTACTTTGCGGAGCACACACGATACTTTAGAGAGGAGTTCCTCACCTTGTTGGCATCTATAGATGTTTACTTCGTAGAAGACGATAAGAACACTTCCTACCTATACTACAGGAACGGAGCGGTTAAGATACACTTCAACAAGATCACGCATATTGATTACCTAGACTTAGATGGTTATGTATGGAAGGACCACGTCATAGATAGAAACTTTAATATATGTGAAGTAGAGAAGTGTGACTTCAAAACTTTTATATCTAACATCTGTGCAGGATCCGATGAAAGGATAGACTCAATGAGGTCTACAATAGGTTATATGCTACATGCGCATAAGAACCTTTCCTACTGCCCCGCAGTAATACTTAATGACGAGGTAATATCTGACAACCCAGAGGGTGGAACAGGCAAGGGGATATTCATGAGTGCCCTAGGACACATGAAAAAGTTAGTCATCATAGATGGTAAGTCTTTTAACTTTGAGAAAAGTTTTGCTTATCAGCTAGTATCAGCAGATACACAGATACTTTGCTTTGATGACGTGAAGAAGTATTTTGATTTTGAGAGGTTGTTCAGCGTTGTAACGGAGGGACTGACATTGGAGAAGAAGAACAAGGATGCTATCAAGATTCCATTTGCCAAAAGTCCAAAGATCGCAATCACTACCAACTATGCAATCGGTGGTGATGGAGCAAGTTTCGAAAGAAGAAAGTGGGAGCTTGAATTGTCTCAACACTACAACAAGGATTATACTCCATTGCAAGAGTTTAAAAAATTGATGTTTGGAGAGTGGGGAGATGAAGAGTGGTGTATGTTCGACAACTACATGATCAACTCACTACAGCTTTACTTAGACAAGGGCTTATTACAGAGTGAATTTGTTAATCTAAAGACCAGGAAGTTTGTGGCTAAAACGAAACAAGCCTTTGTTGAGTGGTGTGGTGTAATTGGCACTAACCCTACTAACGATAAATTAGTACCAGCAAAGAAGGTTTACAAACAAGAACTATACCTTGACTTCATTGATGATAATCCTGATTTTGCTCCTAAGTCTAAGATGACTATATCTCGTACCGTGTTCTACAGATGGTTAGTCATATACGCCATGCATAAATACGAGGTTAAACCTATAGAAGACAGAGATAATCATGGTAGATGGATTATGTTTCAAACGAAGCAGATGCTAGAGAAGCAAGGTGACTTTAACTTTTAATCATGGAGTTTAGAGACTATCAACTAGAGATCATAGACAAAGGCGTTGATGTTATAAAAAAGTATGACTTTGTTTATTTAGCCATGGAGGTAAGAACAGGTAAGACACTGACTAGCCTAGGTATATGTGACAAACTAGGAGCTACAAATGTATTGTTTGTTACAAAGAAAAAAGCTATCGGAAGTATAGAGGGAGATCATAAGATGTTTAACCCAAAGTTTGCTATAAGCGTTATAAACTATGAATCTCTTCATAAGATAGATGTTGTTAATCAGATCTTTGATGTGGTTATTTTAGATGAGGCACATGGATTGGGAGCTTTTCCTAAGAAAAGTAAACGATGTGACAGCATAAGAAGGTTGGTTGCTATAAGCAAAGCTAAAGTAATACTCCTATCCGGTACACCAACTCCAGAGTCTTATAGTCAAATCTATCATCAAGTAAACTTTATTCCTAAGAACCCATTCAAACAGTTTGTTAACTTCTATAAGTTTGCTCAAAAATATGTTGATGTTAAACAAAGAAAGATAAACTCTTTCTTCATTAACGATTATTCCTGTGGGAAAAAAGAGATACTAGATATTATGAAACCATACATGATTTCTTACTCACAGAAAGAAGCAGGGTTTGTAGTGCAGACAGACGAAGAGATTTTATACGTAGATATAAAACAAGAGACTAGAGGATTAATCCGTAAAATCACCAAAGACTTAGTTATTGAAGGAAAAGATGAAGTTGTCCTAGCGGATACTCCGGTTAAATTAATGACAAAGGTTCATCAGTTGTGTTCTGGTACGATAAAGTTTGAGAGCGGTAGGTCTATGGTTGTAGACTATACCAAAGCAGAGTATATATGTGAGAAGTTTAAAAATCAAAAGATAGGTATCTTCTATAAATTCAAAGAAGAACTTGCAGCATTAAAAAAAGTTTTTGATGATGACCTGTGTACGGATTTAGAAACATTTAACTCTACAAGTAAGTCTATAGCCTTACAAATTGTATCAGGTCGTGAGGGTATATCCTTACGAAAAGCTGAGGCACTTGTATATTATAACATAGACTTTAGTGCTACAAGTTATTGGCAGTCAAGAGATAGGATGACAACTAAAGATCGTCTACATAACAAGATATATTGGGTGTTTTCTAAAGGAGGTATCGAGGATGATATTTACAAAGCTGTAGTAAAGAAGAAGGACTACACTTTGAATCATTTTAAAAAGGATTTGTTAAATTTATAGCTATGACAGAACAACAGATACAAAACAAAAGAATAAAACAATTAGAGGCTGAAGGATACTATGTTATAAAATTAAAGCTCACGAACAAAAATGGTATTCCAGATCTAATTGCACTACCTAAAAATGCAGACGTTTTGTTTTCTGAAATTAAAAAGCCTACAGGAAAACTATCTAAGTTACAAGAATATAGACTAAAAGAATTAGAAAAACATGGATTCAGAGTGGAAGTTTACACAGGGAAGTATAATAGTGAATGATCTTGAGGATGGTGACCTTGAGAGATACGAAATGGAAGAAGAATTTTTCATATCAATCTCACTTGTTCCGGTGTCTTTATCAATAGAGATTTACAAATTAGTAGGAGAATTAGCTAGAAAAATAGAAGAGAATGACTTAATTACATATGTGTACGCAGGAGTTGTTCATCAATCAGGAGAAGCTTATCCGTTTATAATAGAATGCATGAGATTATCTGAAGAGATTGTTGTTTTTACAGACTTTGAATTAATCGACACAGACGAACTACTTGACTTAATCAACTTAAATTTATTTACAAATGACACACTCTTACAAAAAAACAATAAAAGAATTGACGGATATAATTGGGCTAGAATTGGGGGGAATTGATCTTCACAGAGTTACAAGAAAAAGAGAGTATGTTAGTGGTAGATTTATGGCCTACTATATTATAAGAAAATACTTGCCATTCGCTACGTATCAACAGATAGGTAATGTTTTTAATAAAAACCACGCAACAATTGTACATGGTGTAAGAGAGTATCCGTTTATAAAAAAATTTGAGAAACATTTGATTGAAGTAGAGAGAGATGTTCTGGCTAAATGGACTGGCAACACAGGTAGTGTAGATCTCTTAAAAGATACTGATAGAGAAAAAATCATTGATACTTTGATGGAAAAAAATAATTTCTTAACTTTGGAGAACAGGCGGTTAAAATCTACTGTAAAAAAATTACTAAGAGATGTTGTATAACGAATGTAAATACACTTACGATCAAGCTGATAAGGTAGTTTCTTATAAGACTTGGTCTAACAGACAAAAGATAGATACTTTGTTTCACATAGATTGTCTATTGTACTGTAACCTTGGAACAGATAGTTCAGAATCAGAAAGAAAAATAGTGCGGAGTAGATCTCGGAATCTATATAGAATGATAAAGAGCTTAGATGCTCGGCTAGGAGACTTACTCTTAGGCACAATGGATATAAAGTAAGATGAGTGGAATATCGGTAAATGACGTGAATGCCATCAATCACATTAATCATGTGACTAACGGACTACACGACCTTGCTGATGACCTCTACGAAGACTTAATGGAAAGAGACAATGACTCCGCTAAAGTTAAAGCAACAAGAATTTGCGTTTTAATGGAAGAATTAATAATTGCATTAAGTGATGAAATATAAAAAGAATGAAATCAGACCCCGTATATCGGGCAACAAAAGAGTAGCGTACGAAAGGTTAAGCAAGAAGGAGCGAAGGATTCTCATTATAGGGGATCTTCACGCTCCTTTTACCTTAAAAGGATACTTAGAGTTTTGTAAAGAAACTTACGCTATTTACAATTGTAATCAAGTATTATTCATTGGAGATATACTAGACAATCACGCATTCTCTTATCATGAACCAGATCCAGATGGCATGTCTGCCGGCACAGAGTTAGACAGAGCAATAGAAGATGTTCAGGAATGGTACAAAGCATTCCCAAACGCTGACGTGTGTATAGGAAATCATGATCGCATGGCATCACGAAAAGCAATGACCGGAGGGATACCCTCTGTATGGATAAAATCCTACAACGATGTTCTAGGAACTCCTAATTGGAATTGGGTTGAAACAGTTATATATGATAATGTATTGTACGAGCATGGTGAGGGCGGTCAAGCTCAAGCTAAAGCTAAGAACAATATGATGTCAAGCGTTTGTGGTCACACCCATACAGAAGCCTATGTGAAATGGTTCGTAGGGAAGCGTTTTAGAGTGTTTGGCATGCAGGTTGGATGTGGAGTAGACTCCAAGACATATGCTGCCGCCTATGCTCGTAATTTCAAGAAACAAGCCATCTCCTGCGGTGTAGTTTTAGGAGGACACACTGCTATCAATTGCATGATGGATTTATAAAGTTACGTTATCCTCTCTAGCGCTAACACTAAACCTTCTATACAGGCTATAGCTATCAGGATGTACTTGGTATAATCTGCTCCCTGTCTTTTATCCCTTTCACCATCCTTATAACCTTCTAAAGAAGCCTCTGATTTTATTAGTTTTATTTCTAATTCCACTATCTTTGTTCGTAGATTCTCTATTTCTGTTTTCATCTATACTATAATATTTTAAATCAATCTTCCCAAGAACTATCATCTGACCATGTATCATTAGAGTTTTCTTCATACTCATCCCATGATTGATTTTCATCATACCCTTTTTCCTCCAACTCATCCCAGGTATCAATACCTCCTGAATCTGTGTTGTCATCAAATTCCTCCCATGGATCACTACCTTTTTTTGATTTTGCAGGAGTGTATGGTTTAGTACCAAACATACTCTTTAACATTATACGTCTGTAATCTTTATAGAATGGGAATAATCCAAGGTTACCAGAGACCTCAACAGCCATTCTAGTAGTAAGCTCATCCATTGCTTTTTTTCGTGCAACATCACCACCAGTTTGAGTTCTCTGTAATAATTCGGCTGATCTAGAAAGCGTTTTCCACAAAGGACCAAATGGTCCTGCTGCTAAACCTATTAAATTATTTGCTAAATCCTTTTCTTGCAAATCTTGCTTACCAATTTGGTTAAACACAAGTGAATGCTTGTACTTATTGTACTCCTCGCCATCTCTTAACTCTTCACCAAATCTTTCGTTTCCTTCTTCAATTAACATATTAAAAGGTATAAGAGGAATATTACCTAGTTGCCCTCTTGATACCAAAGACACTCCAGCACCTACTAATTGTCTAGCAATTAGGTATTCAAAATCTTCTTCTGAATCATCGTCTTCTACATCAAATAATTCTTCATCCATTAATTGAGTGAGAAGTGTATACATAACCATGTAGCTAGACATCCTTGCTGTAACACCTGTTAACACTTTAAGGGCTTCTCCCGATGACATGTCTCCGCTATTTACCAATGAGTATAAAGCATTTCTTGCCGTTCCATATTCAAAAAGACTAAAGTTTGCCATGTAAGAGTTCGCTACTCTATAAGCGTTTTTCAGTCCAGAACTGTCTTTTCTTCTGATATTTTTAAAGACACTGTTGTATGGATTAGAAGAAGTTGATATGGTTACAGAACTTTTATCTGCACTATTTCTCGCTGCCTCTACTGCTCTTTGAAATTCAGGAGATAAGTATGGAGATGTACCGTCAGCTATTGCTTTAAAATCTTTTACAGTTAACTCTACTGACTCTCCATTATATTTTTTAGTTGCTTCAGAAAAAGCAGCTTGAAATGTACCAAACCACATTGGTCTAGAAATAGCCTTATCTGGAGTAGTTAATATTTTAGTAGCAATATAATCTACACCTGCATATAATTGCTTACTACCAAGTTTTAATATTTGATTACCCATGCTTAGTACCGGCGTAAGAGCTTTACCTGAACTTTGAGAAGTCCCCATGAAATTACCTAAATCAGAATATTTATTGTTTATAGTATTAGAATCGTAAAGTCTACTTGTCTCACTAGATTGTAATTTCGCCATAGCGTTCATCGCCATACTATTATCTGTAATTCCATTTGCAAAAGCACTAAAATTGGTAAGCGCTTTAGTAGCAAGTATTGGATTCTTAGCAACTAATAACATGTTACCTACAAGCTCAGCTACCGCTCTTGGTGCAGATGACAGAGCGGCTTTATATCCTAAGCTTTGAGCTTCTCGTAATACTTCATTACCAATACTAACATCTGTAAATGTTTTTTCAAATAACAAACCATTTATCTCGTTCATTGCACTTTTTATAGCTTTTGCTGCTTTTTTAGATTCTTTTGTGTTATTAGGATTATCTTCTATAATGTCATTTAACTTATTAATGGTTTTTTGAACCACTCTATTTGTTGGTGTCATATAATAATCAACCAAGGTTTCTTGAGCACCTCTCATAGCCGAGTAACTAGGATCAAAACTAATAGGCTTAGCTCCATTAGTTCTTTCTACAATAGTACCAGCCTTAGTATTTATAGCTGCGTTTTGAAATCTTGTTTTCTTTCCAATAACATCAGCACCTGGATCTCCTGTATTGATAGCAGAGTGGTGAACATAATCATTTATTAAATTAATTTTTTCACCATGTAGCTGAGAAGAAACATAAATTGCTTTTTCAGATAAAGAACCATTTATATCTCCATAAATCTTTAAAGCTTTCTTTTCTGATTCGCTTAAAGATTTCTCTAATTTTTTTAAGTCAACTTTAGGATCTCCACTTAAAAACTCTTCTTTTAATTCTTCTAATATTTTTATATCAGCAGAATTTAACTTACCATCCTTAATGGTGACATCTAAAAAAGCTTCACCTGAAGGGGCTTTTGGATTACCCACGTATTCTCCTTCTTTGTTTTTCTTATAATTACTAAGATGCTCTCTAGTTAATTGAACAAGCATTAATTTGTATTTTGCTTTTACAACTTTATTTCGTGAGCGTCCAATTCTTAAAAATTTACGACCTTTTAGACCATCATAATCTAATAAAACATCAGCTTCATTTACTAGTGATCTAATTGTTTTTACCTCTGTTTCAAAAGAAGAATAAGCAACTGCCATTTTTTTAAAAGTAGCATTGTATACATCTTTGCTATTAAAATTACCTAATACATCATCTACAAAAAAAGCAGGCATAGATCTTATTCTATCTAGAACAAAGTTACCTGCTGAGGGGCCCAGTTCAAGTTTAGTTTTAATTGAACTTGAAAAACTTCTAAAATGTCTATAAACAGATGTCTTTTTAATTTTATTAAAAATAGGCACAAGGGGTTTCACAGAATTATTTGATTCTACTTCAGTAATTATATCAAACGCTGCCTTAGGAGCAAATCCATTTTTTAAATTGTTTTTAACTTCCCGAAGAGTTTCTATCATTCCATAATTAAATGAACCGTCTGATTTCTCTTTACTCAAACCAGCTATTTCTTGTGCTGTAAGTTTATTTATTTTTCTAGCTACTTCTTTTGATTTTTCACCAGTAAGATTTTCTATCTCTTCTTCAGTTATTTTATTTTCTATTATTTCATTTGTAACCGCACCAAGATCGTAGTTTTTCTTTTTACTTTTTACTATTTCAAAGTTAACCATACTACCATCTTCATTGGTTTCTATCTGCTCTTGAACAGCATTTAAAACATCCTGTGCAATTTCCATTGTTTCAGAACGTTGTTCGAGATCTAAAGTTTTTTTATTAGAACCAAATTGTTCTAGTAAAGATAGATAGGCATCGATTTTATTTAACGGCACTAAGTATGGACTTATAGAAAATAAATCTTCTAATACTGTTTTTAAAGCCTGAGGAATGTTACCTGTTTTTGCTCCCCCAACATTTTTCTTTGCTTTACTCTTTAAATCTTTTGATCTACTTATTTTATCAGCTAATTCTGCTTTATTAAATACATTATCCACGTACTCAATAAAAGAATCAACACTTTTTTGATTAAAGACATTTACATTGGCTTGTTTTGCAAGAATAGCTGCTGCTTGTTTGGTATTAATTAATCCTTTTTTAACTAATCCCTTTACATAAGTAGCTGTATCTTTTAAAGATTTTTTATATGCTTGTGCTGATTCTCTAGCTGCCTTAGCTTCTAGTTTTATTTGATCTTTTAAAGCTACTCTTTCGTTTACAACAACTTTTTTATCAGTGCCCATTGCAACTTTTCTAGAGCTTGGAGCGCGTTTTTCTTTTATTCCTAGTCTTTCATTAAGCTCTCTGATTGCAGCTTCACGCTCTACATCATTTAATTGCTCATACAACTTTGATTGCTGTAAATAAGATGAAGTATTACTAAATAATTCCGCAAGAGTAGCTTTTTCGCCTCCAAGATTATCTCTACGTTCTTTAGTTTTTTTAATTATATTGTCTATAACTTTATTTACCCTCTCTCTACTAGCTGTAGGTAAAGAATCTTCTATAACCTCGGCTTTTATGTATTCATTAGCATTGATACCTTCAGTCTTAGCTTCTCTATTTATAGCTGACATAATGTTAGAGTAAAGACGACTTTCTTCTTGACCTTCCTCAATTGCTTTCCTTCTGGCTTTTAATAGAATATTTTTTCTTTCAGAATCATCCATGACTTCAGAGGTTAAAGCCTCTTGTAGTTTTGGGGATTCAAGAACGTTTTCTATTTCCGTTTCTTCAGTTTCGGTAACTTCAGATTCGGTTTCAATGTTGCTCTCTCCGGTAGGCTTTGAAGAAATGTTTCCGATTCCCATCTCTTTGCTATCTTGGGTAGATTCTTGTACATCCACTTGCGTTGTGCTTGACTCTTGAACGGCATTTGTTTTTGATTTAGTTAATACAGGTTTTTCAACAGCTGCTTCTTTAGCTTTTTTCGTAATTTTTACTGTTCCACGATCACTGACTTTAGTGCCATCAGGATAGGTAACCGTAAACTCTATATCAGCAGCCTTGGTTCCGTTATCATCTTCTCTTACTTCAAAAACTTTAGTTACTTCAGGTATACCTCCGTCTTCAAGATCTTCTAATCCGTTTTCTTCTAAGTTGATTTCCTCATTCTCATTAAGAACTGTTTCAGGACTTAC
>TARA_B110000285_G_scaffold179857_1_pt1 | contig 15959 bp, 14 predicted proteins | sample TARA_B110000285 | Tara Oceans TARA_B110000285 (sample SAMEA4397756) | marine metagenome | biome: Polar Biome; feature: [SRF] surface water layer (ENVO:00010504); material: water (ENVO:00002006), including particulate matter (ENVO:01000060) such as... | depth 5 m
TCCCACTCAATAGTGGCTGGTGGTTTACTAGAAATATCGTAGACCACCCTACTTACATCCTCTATTTCATTTACGATTCTGTTTGATACATGCTCTAAGAAATCATAAGGCAAGTGTGCCCACCTTGCAGTCATGAAATCTACAGTCTCTACTGCTCTAAGAGCAATAACTTCTGCATATCGTCTCTCATCACCAACAACACCAACAGACTTAACAGGTAAATGAACTGCAAATGCTTGGCTTACTTTATTGTATAGATCAGCTTTTATAAGCTCTTGTATGAAAATATGGTCGGCCTCTTTAAGAATAGTTGTTTTTTCTTTAGTTATTTCGCCTAATATTCTTACTCCCAGACCCGGGCCAGGAAAAGGATGTCTATTTAGCATTTCAGCCGATAGACCAAGCTCAACACCCATCTTTCTAACCTCATCCTTAAAAAGATCCCTAAGGGGCTCCACTAAATCCATTTTCATCTCTTCAGGCAAGCCGCCAACATTATGATGAGATTTGATAACCCTAGCTTCTTTAGATTCTGAGCCAGAGGACTCAATAACATCAGGGTATATAGTCCCTTGAGCTAAGAAATGTACATCTTTAATTTTTGTAGCCTCAGCATCAAAAACATCTATAAAGGTTCGCCCAATAATCTTCCTTTTCTGTTCAGGATCTTCAACCCCTTTCAAGTGTCTAAGAAAAACCTCTTCACTATCTGCTTTAATAACATTCAAGGACATGTTTGCTTTAAAAGTATCCATCACCTCTTCTGCTTCACCCTTTCTAAGTAAACCGTTATCTACAAAAACACAGACAAGCTTACTTCCAATAGCCTGGTGAAGTAATGCAGCTGTTACAGAAGAATCAACTCCTCCAGATAATCCTAACAGCACTTTATTATTTCCAACCTGCTCTTTAATCTCAGCAATCCTTTGAGCTATTAAGTTATCCATTTTCCAATCAGGGTTAGCTTTGCAGATTTTAAAGAGAAAGTTATCTAAAACTATTTTTCCGTCTTTGGTATGTGTTACTTCAGGATGAAATTGAATGGCATATATAGGCTTAGATGTATGCTGCATTGCAGCAACAGGAGCTGTGGCCGTTGAAGCAACTAACTCAAAGCCGTCAGGAAGATCCTGCACTTGGTCGCCGTGACTCATCCAAACATTTAAAGATTTATTTAAATCTGAAAATAAAATAGAGTCTGTCTTTAGAGTAAGCTCAGCATGACCGAACTCTTTTTGATCAGCAGATACTACCTGTCCGCCCATTTGCTCTGCTAATGTCTGCATTCCATAACAAATACCCAGTAAAGGTATATTTAAATCAAATGCGACTTGAGGGATTCTTGGGGTATAGCTATTAGTAACTGAGTCAGGGCCTCCGGATAATATAATGCCTTTAGGGTTTATTGCTCTAATTTTTTCTTCGCTAATATCCCAAGGTAATATTTCAGAATACACATTACTTTCTCTAACCCTTCTGGCTATTAGTTGAGTGTATTGAGAACCGAAATCTAATATCAATATTGTATCGATTACTTTTTTATTTATAGATAAATTTGTCACTTTTTTATGTCAATTAACTTCTTTGATAATTTGGCGCTTCTTTAGTAATCATCACATCATGCACATGACTTTCTGCCATACCAGCATTAGTAATTTCAATAAATTGGCTGTCTTTTTGCATCTCGCCGATAGTCCTGCATCCAATATAACCCATGCTCTGTCTAAGACCGCCTGCCAATTGGTTAATTACATTGATTACCCATCCTTTATAAGGAACTCTTCCCTCAATACCTTCTGGAACTAATTTTTCTGAAGAAATATCTTCTTGAAAATACCTATTTGCATCTTTTCTTTCAGTCATAGATCCAATTGATCCCATGCCTCTATATGTTTTAAAACTTCTGCCCTGGTATAATTCAACTTCCCCAGGAGCCTCTTCAGTACCGGCAAATAAACCACCGAGCATGACAGTGTCAGCTCCGGCAGCTAAAGCTTTTGATATATCTCCAGAGAATCTAATTCCGCCGTCAGCAATAATAGCTATATTGTAATTTTTTAATGCTTCTTTAATAGTTAAGATTGCGGTAATTTGAGGGACTCCAATACCTGCAATTATTCTTGTAGTACATATTGATCCAGGACCCATTCCAACTTTAACAGCATCTGCGCCTGCTTCGGCTAGCGCTATAGCTCCCTCTGGAGTAGCAATATTTCCACCAATAACATCAATATTAGGAAACTCCTTTTTGACTAGTTTGATAACATCAATAACGTTTTTTGAATGTCCATGCGCACTATCAATTGCAAATAAATCAACCCCAACCTCTTCTAAAGCCTTTGCTCTTTCTAAAGTGTCTGATCCTGTACCCAAGGCAGCCCCAACCCTTAACCTTCCAGAAGAATCTTTTGTAGCATTCGGATGTTCAGCTGATTTCTCTATGTCTTTCATGGTAACTAGCCCACTTAAAGATTTACTTTCATCAAGTACGAGAATCTTTTCAATTCTATTTTCGTACATTAATTTTTTTACTTCCTCTTGTGAGGTTCCTTCAGGAACGGTTATAAGCTTTTCTAAAGGGGTCATAATCGATGAAACAGGTCCCGCCATATCGTCTGCATACCTAAAATCTCTACTGGTTACAATTCCCTTTAATACTCCATTATCTACAACGGGCATTCCTGAAATATTTAGCTCATCAGTAAGCTGTTTAAGCTCAGCAATAGATTTAGTGGATCTTATTGTTGTTGGATCTCTAACCACGCCACTTTCATGTTTTTTAACAGCTTTTACTTGAGCTGCTTGCTCTTCAATAGAATTATTTTTATGAATTATTCCTATTCCTCCAGCCTCTGCTAGAGCAATTGCCATTCTAGATTCTGTAACAGTATCCATAGCTGCAGATATAAGAGGTATCTTAATAGAGATATTTTTTGTTAATTGAGTTTGTGTTGATGCTTCACTAGGTATGAAGTCACTGTACCTCGGCAAAAGAAGTACGTCGTCAAATGTTAATGCTTTTAATAATTTTACTTTTTCCATGAGAGATTATAACCAAGACTGACAAGAAAAAAAAGTACCTAGTCGATTCCTAGTAATTTATGCTGCTGAATACTTAGCTTCCAAACAGGGTCTTTTAAGCAGTAGTTAATAGCATTGGTGGTATTTTTATCTTTATCTATAGAATCCATAGGTTGAAGGTAAAAATGAGTAAATTGCATTGTTTTAAACACATCTAAATTAAATTCATTCTGGGGATAAACAACTTTTAATTCATCTCCATGCTTAACCACGAGGTCGCTACCAGCCTTTGGTGAAACGCATACCCAGTCTATGTCAAAATTAATTTCTAGGGTGCCGTTGGTTTCTATCGCTGTTTCAAAATCATTATTTTTACATTCTGTAATTAATTTTTTATCCAGTTGGAGCATAGGCTCTCCTCCGGTAAAAACAATATATCCATTTTCTTTTGAAGACCAAACCTCATTTATTTTTTTTACCAATGACTCAGCAGAATATTTTCCTCCATTAATACCATCAGTACCCACAAAGTCTGTATCACAGAATTGGCATATAGCAGAGCTTCTATGCTTCTCTCTTCCTGTCCATAAATTACACCCAGAAAACCTTACAAAAACTGCAGCTCTTCCACTTTGAGCTCCCTCTCCTTGGATAGTTTTGTATATCTCTTTAATCGAGTACATTAAGAATAAGTTAAAGGATCAGTAGATTTATTATCAGTAAAAGCTTCCAATCTTTCTACACAAGATCCGCACTTACCACATGGTTTTTCTAAACCTTCATAACAAGTCCAAGTCTGGGAGTAGTCTAGCTTGAGCCCTAATCCTAGTTTGAATATCTCTCCTTTATTAAGATTAATAAATGGAGCCATTACGCTAACCTTTGAAGGATCACAGAGCCCGGCTGCTTGATTCATTGAATTAAGAAACTCAGGCCTACAATCTGGGTAAATAAAATGATCTCCGGCATGAGCCCCATACCAAACTTCGCTAATATCATTAGCAATAGAATATGCAATTGCATAGGAAATAAATATCATATTTCTATTAGGAACTATGGTTGATTTCATAGACTCTTCCTTATAACTGCCATGAGGAATTTTATTATCCACATCAACTAGAGAGGTTGAACCAAAGATACTTAAAGGATCGCCTATATCAATAAGGGTATGCTTTAAATTAAGTTCTTTGCAATTTTTCTTTGCGAATTCAAGCTCTTTAATATGTTTTTGTCCGTAACTAAAAGAAATACAATCAACCTCAAAGGCTTGATTCAAGGCATGATGCAGTAGAGTGAAGGAATCTGAGCCTCCAGAGTATATAAGGGTTATTTTTTTCAATTGTCTGTATATAAACTATCTGTCTTTGAGGCACATATGAAATCATTCTTATGTAAGCCTTGTATTTTATGAGACCACCAAAGAACCGTAACCTTTCCCCATTCAAGTATTATCTGAGGGTGATGGTCTTCTTCATTGGCTATGTCTGCTAACTGGTTGGTAAAGTTGATAGCGCCTTGGTAATCCTTAAAATTAAAAACCTTTACGATTTTAGGCGTAGAGTCTTTAGTAAGAGTCCAATCATTTACCTCACCCAAATGCACATGAATTTCTTCTTCAGATAGCCTCGGTGCATCTATCCTACATGCCTCACAGGATTGATCGGATAAATTAACCACCAATTCCGCCTTTAGTTAACTTAGAGGGATCAAGAAGTTTTTTAAGTTCAAGTTTACTAATGCCTGTTTCCTCATGAGCCACATCAATAATAGGTTTATTATCTTTATAAGCTTTTTTAGCTATCTCTGCAGCTTTGCTATAGCCAATCAATCTATTTAAGGCTGTAACCAAAATAGGATTCTTAGATAAAGACTCTTCTATATTAGCTGTATTTATTTTGTATGTTTTTATAGCCTTGTTAGCAAGTAAAGGCATTGAGTTTCCCAACAAGTTAATACTTTTTAATAGGTTATATGCAACAACAGGAAGCATGACATTTAATTGAAAATTTCCACTTTGCCCAGCAATACTTATAGTTACGTCATTCCCCATAACATCAGCACAGGCCATAGCTACAGCCTCAGGAATAACAGGATTAACTTTTCCAGGCATTATACTGCTGCCAGGCTGAAGTGCTTCTAGCTCTATTTCACCTAAGCCAGTTAAAGGGCCGCTATTCATCCATCTTAAATCGTTACATATTTTTGTAAGAATAATACTAAGGTTTTTTAGAGCAGATGAGAGTTCTACAGCATTATCTACAGAGCTTAATCCTTGAAAAAAATTCTTAGCTGGTTTTGTTTTAAATTTTGTAAGTTTATTTACTTCTATACAAAAGTTTTTTGAAAAATCTTTGTGGCTATTTATTCCTGTTCCAATAGCTGTTCCTCCTTGAGGAAGTTCATTCATTCTATTGGTAGAAAGAGTTAAGGATTTTTTAACTGACTCTAGCTGAGCTTTCCAGCCAGATAATTCCTGTGAAAAATCTATTGGCATTGCGTCCATTAGATGCGTTCTACCCGTCTTAATATTTCCTTTAGTACTAACCATTTTCTTTGTAATGGTGTCTATTAAAAGATCTAGATTAGGTAAGAGTAACCTATGCATGTCTATCAAAGCGCTTACACAAATAGCAGTTGGTATAACATCATTAGAGCTTTGGCTCATATTCACATCATCATTTGCATTAATTTTTAACTTAGACTGTTTTGAAGCAAGGTTAGCAATAACCTCATTAGCATTCATGTTTGTACTTGTCCCCGACCCTGTCTGGAAAATGTCCAAGGGAAATGAATCATCATAATCACCTTTGATAACCTCTTTTGCTGCTGACTTTATAGCAGTAGATTTCTTTGAATCTAATAGTTTCAATTTTTGGTTTGAAGCTGCTGCTGAATACTTGATAATTCCCAAGGCTTCAATAAAGGATCTTCCAAAAGGGAAAGCAAACATAATTCCACTAATTGTAAAATTATCTAACGCTCTTTGAGTTTGGGCGCCCCATAAAGCATTTTGAGGAACTTTGACCTCACCTAAACTATCTTTTTCAATTCTAAATTTCATAATAATCCTCTTTTTGTGTAATATAATTTAGATATGGTATTTTATCATTAAAGATAACGAGGGGATAAATAAATGACAAATGTTACACCAATAAAAATTGATATATCTGATGGCAGACTTCCTTTAAAAGGCAAGGGCCTTGAAATGACTGAGTTTGCAAATGTTGCAGAGCTAAGAAGAAATCAATTAGAAAAATTAGCTGCAGGCTTTAGAATGTTTGCTCATTTTGGATTCAATGAAGGAGTTGCTGGCCATATTACTTTAAGAGATCCAGAATTTTCTGATCATTTTTGGGTAAATCCTTTGGGAGTGCATTTTTCACAAATTTCAGTATCTGATTTAATTCTAGTTAACCATGATGGAAAAGTTGTTCAAGGTAATAAGGATGTGAATGTAGCTGCTTTTGCTATTCATTCCAGACTTCATGCGGCAAGACCTGATATTAATGCTGCCGCTCATTCTCATTCAATATATGGCAGAACTTTTTCTACATTAGGTAAACTGCTTGACCCAATATCTCAAGATGCTTGCGCATTTTATGAAACCCAGGGTATGTATAAAGATTTTTCTGGTGTTGTTGAAGAGGTTAACGAGGGAGATGAGATAGCTAAGTCACTAGGCGATAAGAAAGTTATTATTCTTCAGAATCATGGAATATTAACAACAGGTCCTTCGGTTGATATTGCTCTATGGTTTTATATGTCTATGGAGAGATGTTGTCAGGCTCAATTAATGGCAGAGGCTGCGGGTAAACCCATTATTATTCCTCATGACACAGCTGTAAAGACCAGAGGCTATATTGCCAATGATGTTGCAGCATGGGCAAGCTATCAACCAGCATTTGATATGATCGTTAAAAAAGAACCTGATCTATTAGACTAGCCTACTGGAATAATTACAGCCTTAGTTTCTAGACACTCATCAATACCATGGACTCCGTGCTCTCTTCCATTTCCTGATGTTTTATAACCACCAAAAGGTGCTGCGTTTCCTCTAGCTCCTCCGTTGATAGTAATTTGACCGGCTCTGATTTTTTTGGCTACGTTTTGTGCATGAGATAGCTCTCCCTGAACATATCCAGCTAATCCGTATTCAGTATCATTGGCAATTGCTATTGCCTCTTCTTCTGTTTCGTATTTAATGATTGATAGCACAGGGCCAAATATTTCTTCTCTGGCAATAGTCATATCATTAGTTACATTCGCAAAAACTGTAGGTTGAACAAAATAACCTCTCTCACATCCCTCTGGTTTTTCAACTCCTCCAGCTACAAGAGTAGCTCCTTCGTCAATACCCACTTTAATCATTCTTAAAACTTTTTCATATTGAGCTTTGTTAGCAATAGGTCCCATTCTAAATTCGCCATTAGGATCGCCAACGGAAGTAGCATTTGCAGTTGCGACTGCTACTTCAACGGCTTTATCATAATTTTTAGAAGAAACTAGCATTCTTGTTGGGGCGTTGCATGACTGACCGGAGTTCAAGAAACAATGACCAGCTCCACCTTTTACTGCTTTTTCTATATCTTCAACATCATCAAGAATAATATTTGCTGATTTTCCGCCTAGCTCTTGTTGAACTCTTTTAACAGTAACCGCAGATGCTTGTGCAACTGCTATACCAGCTTTTGTTGAGCCTGTGAATGACATCATGTCAACTTGTGGGTGTTCAGATAAGGCAGCTCCAACAGTTGGGCCGTATCCATTAACAACATTAAAAACTCCAGCAGGCACTCCAGCAGCATCAAAAACTTCAGCCAATAACATTGCACAATATGGCGATATCTCACTGGGTTTTAAGACCATAGTGCACCCAGTAGCTATTGCAGCAGAAACCTTTGTAGTAATCTGATTCATAGGCCAGTTCCATGGAGTAATCATTCCTATAACGCCTATTGGCTCCTTAATAACCATAAAGGTGCCCTCTTGTTTTTCAAACTCATAATTCTCTAGAGCCTCAAGAGTTTCCTGAAAATTTCTAAGACCGGTAGTTACTTGTGCAGCTTTTGAAAGCCATATTGGAGCTCCCATTTCTTCAGATATAGTATTGATAAAATCCTCAGATCTATTTTCATATTCTGTAATAATTTTCTTTAAGAGGTTTATACGCTCTTCTTTTGAAGTAAAAGCAAATGTCTTAAAGGCCTCTGCTGCTGCTTGAACAGCTTTGTCAATATCACCTTTAGTACCAGCAGCTACATGTCCGATAACCTCCTCAGTAGCAGGATTTTCAACTTCAATTTTTTCACTAGATTCTGACTGAACCCATTGGCCGTTAATATAAAAATCTAATTTATCTTTCATAACAAATTTCCTGTAAATATAAGATGGTAATTATACATAAAGCACTGTGGCTACACTATCAATTCTTTGCTGCCTTAAAAGCCTCAATGGCTCTGAGCCTAGAATCTTTGAGATTCAGTATTTGGTTAGGGTATTTACAATATTTCCTATGTTCGACTGGTGGATCATGAATAACAGATTTATCTAAATCTTTTAGCTCAGGCACGTATGTCTTAATAAATAATCCTTCTTTATCGAAGTTTGTAGATTGGGTGATTGGGTTAAAAATCCTAAAATATGGAGCTGCATCAGTTCCGGTTGAGCTGCTCCACTGCCAGCCTCCATTATTAGATGCAAAATCTCCGTCTATGAGGTTCTGCATAAAGTATTCCTCACCCAACCTCCAGTCATGGAGCATATTTTTAGTAAAAAACATTGCAACAACCATTCTAAGTCTATTGTGCATCCATCCCTCATGAAGTAACTGCCTCATAGCAGCATCAATAATTGGAAAGCCGGTTTGACCATTTTTCCAAGCCTGAAATTCAGACTCTTCAAATCTCCATTTAATTGATTTTGAAAAATTTTGAAATGGCTGGCCTTTACTAACCCTGGGAAATGAAAACATTATATTTCTATAAAACTCCCTCCATACAATCTCATCAATCCATTTAGTAATACCTATATGCCCTGAAGTAAACTCAAAATTATTAGCTTTTAAGGCCTCTAAAATACACCTTTTAGGAGAAATAACCCCAAGAGCTAAATAGGGAGAAATTCTACTTGTGCCATCAACAATTGGATCATTCCTATCTTTTGAGTAATTGATAGCTTTCTGGTCTAAAAATATATTTAACTTAATTAGCGCCTCTTCCTCGCCTGCCTTCCAAAGATCCATATCAACTTGATGAGTAATATTAAGACCAAAATTAAATTCTTTTATATTGGAAATTAAACTTCCCTTGGCTTGTTTTTTATATTTACAATCAATATCTAAAAACTCCATATTAAAATTTTCAATCCACTTTCTTTTAAAGGGAGTAAACACTGAATAAGGAGACCCTTGACCGGTCTTTAGTGAGCCTGGCTCGTAAACAACTTGATCGTGAAATGAGCTATGGTTTATAGAAATAGCGCGCAGTTCATCACAAACCTCGCTATCTCTGCATGCCTCGTCCTCCCCAAACTGTTTATTCCAAAATACTGTATCTATATTTCTTTTTTTAGCTATATCTGCAACTAACAAAGGATCTTCTTTAAAGCCATTACTCTTAATAATTGTTAAAGGGATATTTAAAAGAGTTAATTTTTCTTCAAGTAAAAAAAGATTTTTAAGTAAAAAATCTACTTTAATATTTGCTTCATGATGAAGATTGAGTTGCTTCTCAGAATAAATGAATATTGCTTGAACTTTTTCTGTATTTTCACAGCAAGCTTTTAAAGCTGGATTGTCATCAAGCCTTAAGTCACCCCTGAACCACATAAGATTTTTCATTATTTAATCCTATAAAGAATCTGTTTTTTTAAATTATCTCTAATCTTTACCACCTTTGAAGATATATCTTCGATTGGGTCAACCTCTGATAAATCAGAGTGAAAATACATCCTTTGCAAGAGATTCATATCTACATATCTCTTCAGTTGATCTAAAAATAATTTAGTTGGATTTGCATTTCGTGGAGATAATGTGAAGACAGGAAGACCGCTTGAAATAGCTTCAGCTGTCATAGTTGCACTCTCCTCTGTAACAAAAATGTTGTCCACCGAATTAAATAGCATATTTAAGTCAAGCTCAGTGTTATTTCTATTGGTCCAAATAGAAAGATCATCTGCTAAATCTATCAACTGGCTATATAAAAATTCTTCATGGTTAATTTGAGTTCTTCTTGATGTTACAAGAATGGGAATTACCCTACTTTTATTTGAAATATTTTTAATACTTTTTACTAAGTCCTGCCAATCTTCTATGGTGTAAGTGTATCCGGCTCCATTGCCGCCTATTAAAAATAGAATCTTATTATGTTTTTCTTTCCTAGAAAGGTCTGATGGTCTAAAACGTGTTGGAGCAATCTTTGTAACAATGTTATTAGGCGAATCACTCTTAGGCTCAACTGTTATATGCGCAGAATAATTAATAAGATTAATTTTTTTAATAGAGCCGCTATGAATATTTTTTATTTTGTAAATTTTACAAATAGCTGCTGAAAGGTAGGCTGTATTTGCTCCTGAAGAAATTACCAAATCAAAGCCTTCAATATTAATTGGTTTAAACAGCTTTATAATTTTTTTAGCGCTAGTGTTATTAAAATCTCTAACGAGAAATCTCTGGTAAGGTTTTAGAAGAAATCTAAGCAGTTTATTTCTTGGCTGAATTTTAAAGACCTCGTAATCAACCTCAATATCTTCAGAGATTATATTAGCAATACCAATGGATTGATTAAAATGGCCTGGCTTACCATCGCTGAGAATAGCTACCCTCATATACTATTCTAAAATTTTTGAATTTGAAAAAAACACATCCACTTGATAGTTTTCTTTTTGATTTTTAATAATAGCAGAGCCGCCGGCAGCAGAAATAATGGCCGCCCCTGCAGCCACATCCCATAAATAAGTACCAAATTCTTTATATAAATCAGCCTTACCTGAAGCAATATAAACAGAGGCCATCGCAGCAGAGCCAATCATTCTTACTTTTCTCCATGATTGGAAATCTTTAACCATTTTTAACATCGCCTCATCAGAATAATCAGTAGCATTGGGCAAGCCTGTCACTAAAATTCCTTTATTTTTTTCTGAAATATCCGATACGTTTATTGTTTGGTTGTTGACTAAAGCTTTACTTTCCTGACTTCCTTCATAGAGATCATCATTATTGAAGTCATAAATGACTCCTATAATTGAATCTAGGTTATTTACCAAAGCTATTGATACACAGCATAGTGGTATATCTCTTGCATAATTTGCCGTTCCATCCAGAGGGTCCACTACCCAAAAAATATCACCAAGGTCATCAACAGATTTTCCACTTTCTTCTGCAAGAATCGGAAAGTTAGATTCATTTTTAATAATATCCTTTATTAGACTTTCCGCAGCAATATCCGCTTCGAGTTTTATATCTTTGTCTGAAGTAAATATTGATTTATTTAAAACATCTTTTTTGCTTAAAAGCATACTTCCTGCTGCTTTTGCAGCTTTTTTTGCAACAGCAAGTTCATGTGCGAAGTTAACAGAGCTCATTATAAGTATGGGGAGTAAGTTATTCTGGAAATTACATTAAACTTATCACCAATATTATATGAGTGATTAATGCCTGAAAACTTTAATAAGATTGAATTCAAGTATGTAAAAAAATTATTCATAAATTGTGATGTTGATTTATATCATTATAATAAAGTAAATTCCGTATAAGTTAAAATATGACACTAAGCGCATCTCTTTACATTCTTCTTATTAGCTTCTTTGCCTCCATAACCTTCAATGGATTTTTTAGAAGTATCGCAAAAAAAAATAAAATTCTTATAGACCTTCCGGATAAAAGTAGAAAATTTCATAAACGCGCAACCCCTCTTACTGGCGGAATCTCTATATTTGCAGCCTGCCTTCTTAGCGCATTCTTATTAGAAGGTTTATCTGACTTAACTGGGATTCATGTTGAAACAAATGTAAATAATGAAAAGTTATTAAAAGATAATAACTTTTTTATAGATAAAATTATTTCAAAAAAGTACAAGATTGCTGGTAAAAATTATGAAACTTTAGTCAAGACAGACCAAGAATCTGATTCAATATCAATTGATGTGGTTCTAGAAGATGGTTCAGTGGAATCTTTAAAAATTACCCCGACTGAAGATGGAAATTTAACAGTGCTTTTACCAGATAATTCACTATCTAGCTATAAATATCAAGATGGAGAAGTAATAAATATATCTGATATAAATGAACAAAGATTCAAGCCATTGGGAATTGAGAATTTTGGAATAAAGATTGGTATTTTTAGTATTTCAATGCTCTTTTGTGCATTTTTAATAATTATATTCATGCTAGTAGACGATATAAGAGGCATTAAAGCTTCATATAGACTAATTTTTCAAATATCTATTGTTTTACTGATGATTTTTTTATCTGGCGAATCTTTGAAGAGTCTGGGAAATCTTTTGGGTTCTGGAGAAATATCATTAGGTTTCTTTTCAGTCATCTTTACAGTTTTTTGTGTAGTTGGGTTAATTAATGCATTTAATATGTCCGATGGTCTGAATGGTATTTGTGCATCTTTGGGCTTAATGCCATTAATAATGATATTTTTTTATGGTCATTCCTATTATGGGCTCCTTATACCAATTGGCGCTTTAATCGGCTTTCTTTCATATAATTTAGGTTACTTTGGAGAGAAAAGAAGAGTTTTTCTAGGGGATACTGGGTCTAATTGCTTGGGCTTTTTACTTGCAATGACATGTATAGAATTAAGCCAAAATGGTCAGTCTATGCATGCAGTGACTGCATTGTGGCTCGTGGCTATACCAATGCTCGACTGTGTTGGTGTTATGACCTCTAGATTACTCAAAGGCATTCAACCATTCAGGCCTGGAAGAGATCATCTTCACTATAAACTTCTAGACTCAGGGTTTAGTGGGGGAAATATACTTTTAATTTTTATAGTATCTTCAACTGCGCTAGCAGCTATAGGACTTCAGCTTAATGTCATCTACCCAGATAAAGAATATATATCATTCTATTCCTTTGTTTTATTTTCAGTTGCATACTATGTAATTACAAAATATACATTTAAAAATAATGCTCAGCCTATTTAAGAAAAAGAAAAAACCTCAAGAAGTTGTTAAGTCTAACTTTGAAGTAGAGCTCATAGCAGCAGTCCTTGCCTATGAGATTGCGCGATCAGATGGTGAAATTACAGACCAAGAGTCAGAACTACTTGTAAGTGAGATTAAGAAAATTTCACAAAAAGTTCAGAAAAATGATGAGGAGGTGCTGTTACTAATTGAAAAACATAGCAATGATAGTGTCTCATTTCATGAATTTGTTGAGGACATAAATAAGGACTTCTCCAAAGAAGAAAAGATTTCTTTACTAGAATTTCTTTGGGATATGGCCTATGCAGATTCAAGGCTGGATGTTGATGAGGAAAGACTTATTAGAAGAATAGCTGATCTTATAAGGATAAAAGATATAGATGTTTTGAAGTTAAAAGATAAAGCTAAGAAGTAATATTTAAACACCCCTACCTACTACTAATAATCTATAAAACTAGCATTATCCTTTAAGAATTTCTCAGCACTACTTCTGTCACATGATCCTGGGTATGCATCAGCATAGTCATCGTATAAATCATCACCAACAAAAGTAAGCATCTGAAGAAGAATGACACATTTCTCTAGGTCAGTAACCTTGGTTTCTTTGAACAAGTCTGCTACCAATGATTCAAAAGAAATATTATCTGAACTCATTTGAAGGCTAGCTCTATTATCTAAAATAATAAAATTAGATTCATTTGATGCGTTATAAGAAGACCATTCAACAGAGTTAGTTGAATCACCTGGCACTCCTTCCTTTGCAAAATTAGTCCAAAACTTCATCATATTTTTTGAGGTAAACCTTTTTGATGGCCCTCTTGGGTAGATCAAAAAGCCATAATCACCTACCAACTTATTATTCCCAGTTAAAAGAGGTATTTCAGTAGCATGAGCAGCTCCTATAAGAGCTCTAAAATCTCCAATCACAAATCTTCTATGATCATCCCAGTCATATCTGTAAGCAAATAAATTTTCATTACCCGCTTCTTTCATACTCCTTAAAGGACCATCCACTCCTCTTAGTTTCCATGCAGAGCTTCTGTAGTGGTTGAAAACCTCAAATGCGTCTTCATTTTTTAAGGAAACCTTAGGAATGCCTAGCAATTTGCCTAAAGGTGAAAATTTTAAATCTACAAAATATTCAGCAGACCCCAACCAAAGTTTGACCTCGTCTCTGTTAGAGCCAGCAATAGTGGGAACAGTATTTAAGTGTTCTTTGCTAGCTAAGGCTTCTGAAAGACCTATTAATGGAATAACAACCCCATCAGCAGTCGATAAGGGCATTTCTTCATATGAAGGCCTGTCAGCATAGTAACTAAAAAACTCTTCAGCTGTTAGGTCGAGAAGCATTGTCTTTAAATCACTTTTATCCATAGATTCTTGATCTTGATCAATTAGCTTTTGCTTTAAGACCCTGTTTACAATATTGAATGTTGTATGGTTTGAGGTTGGTGTATTATTGTTTTGTTTATATGCAGATTTGATATCAATAGATGTTGTATACCCAGATTGGCTAATGGCTTTGTGAAAAAGCCCTTTTGCTGGCTTTGATACTAGCAAAGACAAGACATTATGCCCTCCAGCAGACTCACCAAAGATAGTTACGTTACTTGGATCTCCTCCAAACAAAGAAATATTAGACTGAACCCATTTTAGGGCTTCTATAATATCAAGGGTTCCAAAATTTGATGATTGGTCAAGACCTGTTTGAAGTTCTTGGATTGCTGGATGAGTGAACCATCCAAAAGGCCCTAATCTATAATTAATAGATACTACAACAACATTATGCCTATCTACCATTGTAGAAAAATCATATAGGTCTTTTAAACCAGAAGTATTACCTCCGCCATGTATCCAAAACATAACAGGTAATGATTTATTAGAATGATTTACGGGAGCTTTAATATCTAAGTATAGACAGTCTTCAGATCCAGAAAAAAATCCATCTCCATCAGAGCCACCCAATCCTGAGGGCCTTTGAACACAAAAATTATTTTCCTTGGAAACTATGGTTTGAGAAGAATTATTAAGTTTTCTAGGAGCTTTCCAGCGCAAATCACCTACTGGGGCTTGTGCATACGGAATGTCATCCCAATTTATAACATTATTGGCCTTAAAGCCCAATGACAAACCAGATGATGTGTTTATTTCATCTGTAAAAGCAAAATTTGTTGATAAAAATAAGCAAGAAAGTAAAAAAAATCTCATAAATAAGGCATGTAAGTGGTTAATGCATATAATACCTCCTTAGTTATTAAAAATATACTGAAATAACGGGATGTAGCGCAGCCTGGTAGCGCACTACACTGGGGGTGTAGTGGTCGTCGGTTCAAATCCGGCCATCCCGACCAACTATCAAAAAAAAATTATAATTTTAATGCCAAAAAGGTCTCTAAAAAAAACATTATAATAAATGATACATTATGGATAAAATTAATCTATAATTAGTTTTTATCAGATTACTGATAGAAAAATTAAATTATTAAATTACAGGTGTTTTAACAATGGCAAAATTTATAAAATCAAAGTTTAGAGTTTTATGGGGTACTGTTTTCAGCTTTTTTGCTGGAATGTTTACCACTGACATAGCTGCCCAAGAAGCAGAAGAAAAAGCTAATGATGATTCAGTCTCTTCTGTTGAAGAAGCGACGGAAGAAGAAGCATTAGATCCTGGAGCAATTGCTGCTGCTGTAGCAGCTGCTATTGCAATACTAAGTGGAGGCAGTGACAACGCTGTAATACCAGCACCGACTCCTGCTCCAACACCAGCACCGACTCCTGCTCCAA
>TARA_B110000285_G_scaffold232750_1_pt1 | contig 15925 bp, 10 predicted proteins | sample TARA_B110000285 | Tara Oceans TARA_B110000285 (sample SAMEA4397756) | marine metagenome | biome: Polar Biome; feature: [SRF] surface water layer (ENVO:00010504); material: water (ENVO:00002006), including particulate matter (ENVO:01000060) such as... | depth 5 m
ATTAATTCGATAAAGTGGTCAAACAGCACTGCTGCTTCATGGGGGCCAGGGCTCGCTTCAGGGTGACCCTGGAAGCTAAAGGCTGGTTTATCTGTACGGTGAATTCCCTGAAGCGACCCATCAAATAACGAGCGGTGCGTGGCAATCAGGTTCGCGGGCAGACTGGCTTCGTCAACAGAGAAACCATGGTTTTGACTGGTGATCATAACCACATTTTTCTCAAGATCTTCAACCGGATGGTTGGCTCCATGGTGGCCAAACTTCATCTTTGTAGTTTTAGCACCGGAGGCCAGTGCGAGTAGCTGATGGCCCAGACAGATACCAAAAACAGGAATGTCGATTTCGAGAATCTCAGTAATCGCCTTAATCGCATAGTCGCAAGGCTCTGGATCACCGGGGCCGTTGGACAGGAATACACCATCTGGATTCATTACCAGCACATCTGCCGCTGGCGTCTGTGCTGGCACTACAATGAGTTCGCAGCCGCGATCGACGAGCATACGTAGAATATTGCGTTTTACCCCGTAGTCGTAAGCGACGACTTTATATTTGGTGCTGCTTGGCGCTTGGATTTTATGGCCAACACCTAGCTCCCAGCTATGCTCTGACCACTGGTAGGTGTGGGGAGTCGTCACTTCTTTGGCGAGGTCCATGCCTTTGAGGCCCGCAAATTCTCTGGCTGCAGCAAGTGCCTGCTCGTCACTAACTTGGCCCGCCATAATGCAACCACTCTGAGCGCCACTTTCGCGCAGTATGCGAGTTAGTTTGCGGGTGTCGATATCGGCGATACCCAGAATACCTTTTTCTTTTAGGTAGTCATCGAGGTTTTGTTCGCTTCGGAAGTTTGAAGCCAATAGTGGCAAGTCGCGAATAACCAGTCCTGCCGCCCAGATCTGATCGGATTCTTCATCCTCCTTATTGACACCGACATTGCCGATATGGGGATAAGTAAGAGTAACAATCTGGCGAGCATATGAGGGATCAGTGAGAATTTCCTGATACCCCGAGAGGGCTGTGTTAAAGACGACTTCTCCAACAGAGAGTCCATCTGCTCCAATTGCAGTGCCCCTGAAAATTGTTCCGTCTGCTAGCGCAAGTACGGCTTCCCGGCGAGTCTGGGAAATCACACAACCTCCTAAATAGTTAATCAGAAAAATCCGAATAGTACTGCAGTCACCGGTGAATATTTGCAAAAAAGCGAGATGAAACTCATGGTCTCATCTCGCTTATATGGAATATTCTGCTGTGGCCTAACCTCTCGGAACGAGACCGCTTAGTGCAGCGGTGTTAGGAGAGCATTGTATGGAAGAAGCCCTATTGTGTCCATCACTGTCGGTTAAAATTTTACCTCTTTAACGCAGGGCAAGAACGTCTTGCATATCAAAGAAACCAGACTCTTTGTCTTCCAACCAAATCGCGGCACGGACTGCCCCGCGTGCAAAGGCCATTCGACTAGACGCCTTATGCGTGATCTCTATCCGCTCGCCGTCTGCGGCAAACAGCACGGTATGGTCACCCACTATGTCTCCTGCTCGCACCGTGGAAAAGCCAATAGTTTGACGATCTCTAGCGCCAGTTTGGCCCTCACGACTGTACACAGCAACGTCTTTTAAATCGCGCCCAAGGGCGCCAGCGACAGACTCACCAAGCGACAGCGCTGTCCCAGAGGGTGCATCAATTTTGTGCCTATGGTGAGCTTCGCTAATTTCGATATCGACATCGTCACCAAGCACTGATGCGGCAAGTTCGGCAAGCTTAAAAACAAGATTGACACCCACGGCATAATTAGACGCCATACAAAGTGCACTGCTTTGACTAGTCTCTTTAACCTGTTGTAATTGTGATTGATCGAGTCCGGTGGTGCCTATGACCATTTTCTTACCATTGACAGCACAAAATTTGGCGTTCGCTGCAGTGACAGCGGGCAGACTGAAGTCTATGAGCACATCAAACTGAGCGGCATCATCTAACGAGCCTATTACCGCCAGATTATTGCGCCCAATACCCGCCAACTCACCTGAGTCAATACCTATTAACGCGCTGTCTGGACGCTCAAGGGCCGCCGTTAAGTCGACTCCATCTGTCGCCAATATCGCTTCGATCAAGGTTTTACCCATGCGGCCGCCAGCGCCGGTTATTGCAATCTTGCTCATGGTGGAACCCCTCCGTTATTCACGCTTTAAGGTCGATATTTTACTCTCAACCAGTTAGGTTATCGAAGAATTTCTTGACCCCATTAAACCAGCTCTCGGTGCGAGGGGAATGTTTACTTTTTCCCGCAAGGCTCTTATCAAACTGTTCAAGTAAGTCTTTTTGTTCTGGACTGAGATTGATCGGCGTTTCAAGAATAACTCTGCACAGCAGGTCGCCCGTTGCGCCACCGCGAACTGGGGCAACCCCCTTGCCTCGCAAACGGAACAGCTTGCCGCTCTGAGTCTCAGCTGGGATTTTTAATTTCACCTTGCCAGACAATGTCGGAACACCCAGTTCACCCCCTAGCCCTGCCTGAGAAAAACTAATCGGCACCTCACAGTGCAGGTTAGCACCGTCCCTTACGAATATAGCATGGCTGCGAACATGCATCTCTACATACAGATCACCGTTAGGACCACCCTGGGGTCCGGCCTCACCCTTGTCCGCCAAGCGAATACGGTCTCCCGTGTCCACGCCCGCAGGAATCTTCACCGACAAGGTTTTTCGCTCCTCTTTAACCCCCTGACCATGACATTCGCCACAGGGATCAGAAATCATCTGGCCTCGGCCGCGACATTTAGGGCAGGCCTGCTGTACTGAGAAAAAGCCTTGCGACATACGCACCTGGCCAACACCCCCACAAGTGGTACAGGTTACAGGCGAAGAACCCTTGCGGGCACCGGAACCGTCACAGGGCTCACATTGGCTCATGGTGGGCACATCAATTTGTACGGTCTTGCCTTTTACGGCATCTTCTAAATCCAACTGTAAGTCGTAGCGCAAGTCAGATCCGCGCGCTGGGCCTGCACGACCTCGACCACCGCCGCTGCCACCAAAAATATCCCCAAACACGTCACCGAATACATCACTAAAGCCAGCGCCACCGCCACCGCCAGCATTACCATCCACGCCAGCATGACCAAAGCGGTCGTAGGCCGCCTTTTTGTCTTCATCGCCCAGAATTTCGTAAGCTTCTTGAGCTTCTTTGAATTTCTCGTCCGAGTCTTTATCGTCTGAGTTGCGGTCAGGGTGGAACTTCATCGCGATGCGACGGAATGCCTTTTTTACCTCTTGCTCAGAGGCACCCTTACTAACACCCAATACTTCGTAATAATCACGTTTGGCCATAACTTGTTACTTTTCCCTAGTACTAATATGACTAGGCGCGGAACAGAGCCCGCGCCTAATACACTTCGAGAAAACAGCTTACAGTTACTTACTGTCTTCTTTCTCTGCTTTCTCTTCTTTCTCTTCTTCTTTAACTTCCTCAAACTCAGCGTCCATGGCATCGTCACCAGCAGCTTGCTCGCCCTCAGCTGTTTGCTCGCCGGCGGTCTGTTCTGCATAGAGCTTCTGAGCTAAGCCAGAGGAAGCTTCAGTCAGAACCTTAGAGGCTTCATCAATGGCGTCTTTGTCGTCGCCCTGAACCGCCTCTTCGACCTGCTTAATACCCGCTTCAATGGCAGTCTTTTCTTCCTCAGTTGCCTTGTCGCCAGCTTCTTCAAGCGTCTTCTTGGCGGTATGAGCCAGGCCATCCGCAGTGTTCCGCGCCTGAACCAATTCGCCAAATTTCTCATCTTCCGCAGCATTGGCCTCAGCATCTTTAACCATTGCATCGATTTCTTCATCAGAAAGGCCTGACGAAGCTTTAATCACAATCGATTGCTCTTTGCCTGTTGCCTTATCCTTAGCACCTACGTTGAGAATACCGTTGGCGTCAATATCAAAGGTGACTTCGATCTGCGGCGTACCGCGAGGTGCAGAGGGAATATCTGACAGATCAAAGCGGCCAAGTGATTTGTTGGCTGCAACCTGCTTGCGCTCGCCCTGCACCACATGAATAGTCACTGCATTTTGGTTATCATCGGCGGTTGAGAAAATCTGCGACTTTTTGGTCGGTATCGTCGTATTCTTCTCAATCACCGGCGTGGCAACACCACCCATAGTTTCAATACCCAGGCTCAGCGGTGTTACGTCCAACAAGAGTACATCAGTAACATCGCCAGACAGAACCGCACCCTGCAAGGCAGCACCAACGGCAACTGCTTCATCAGGATTCACATCTTTACGGGGCTCTTTGCCAAAGAACGCAGTAACTTTCTCCTGCACTAGTGGCATACGCGTCTGACCACCGACCAAGATAATTTCATCTATTTCAGAGGTGGACTTACCAGCATCTTTTAGAGCCAGCTTAAGCGGCGTTAATGTACGCTCAACAAGATTCTCAACCAATGACTCAAGCTTGGCGCGAGTCAACTTAACAACCAGATGCTTAGGCCCTGTGGCATCGGCAGTGATATAAGGCAGGTTAACTTCGGTCTGAGAGCTGGATGACAGTTCAATCTTAGCCTTTTCAGCAGCCTCTTTAAGGCGCTGCATGGCCAGTGGGTCACCATGAATATCAATGCCGCTATCAGACTTGAATTCAGTGGATAAATACTCTATCAACCGCATGTCAAAGTCTTCACCACCGAGGAATGTATCACCATTAGTCGCCAACACTTCAAACTGCTTTTCGCCATCAACATCGGCGATTTCGATGATGGAGATATCAAAAGTACCACCACCCAGGTCATAGACCGCAACCACTGAGTCGCCCGGTGTTTTATCTATACCGTAGGCCAGTGCGGCTGCCGTTGGCTCGTTGATAATACGCTTAACATCGAGACCCGCAATGCGGCCGGCATCTTTCGTGGCCTGGCGCTGTGAATCATTGAAGTAAGCCGGCACAGTAATAACCGCCTCTGTGACTGCCTCACCTAAGTAATCTTCAGCTGTCTTCTTCATTTTCTTAAGAATTTCAGCAGAAACCTGTGGCGCAGCTTTGCTATCGCCTTTGATTTCGACCCATGCATCACCATTATCGGCCTTAACAATTTTGTAAGGCACCATCTTTATGTCTTTTTGTACCGCATCGTCTTCAAAACGACGACCGATCAAGCGCTTAACCGCGTAAACTGTATTTTGTGGATTGGTGACAGCCTGACGCTTAGCCGACTGACCTACTAGAATCTCACCATCTTCCGTGTAAGCCACTACAGAAGGCGTTGTCCGTGCACCCTCTGAGTTTTCAATTACTTTGGGCTTATCGCCTTCGAGTACCGCAACACATGAGTTGGTCGTACCCAAATCAATTCCGATAATTTTTCCCATTTTCTCGCTCTCCGTCACTTGTCTTTAATGCCTGTCGCCAGGGTTATCTGTTTATGTTCTTGCTTGCCCTAGATATGGATGCAATTTTCATAGTTTCAAGGGGCACACTGATTAATAAGCCATTTTTCTTAAGCTTGCTTGGCTACCACCACCATCGCTGGTCTAAGCAAACGACCATTTAGCGTGTAGCCCTTTTGAAATACATCCATCACCGTATTGGGCTCAAGATCGGGATTCGGTACAGCACTGACCGCCTGATGCAGCTCGGCATCAAATGGCTGACCCGCCGGATCAACCACTTCCACCTTGTGTCGCGTCAACACCTCGACAAAGGTCTTAAGGGTTAGCTCAATGCCTTCAGCCACTGACTTTTGCGCCGCATCTTCACTATCAATGGCCGCCAGCGCTCGCTCAAGATTATCGACCACGGGTAAAAGTGCCGGAGCAAACTTATCTAGGGCATATTTGTGGGCGTTTTCAACATCTCGCTCGGCGCGACGACGTAAATTTTGCATCTCCGCCTGCACGCGTAATACCTGGTCTTTGGCTGCGGCAACCTGCTCCTGCAATTGCTCAGCCTCTGAAACCTCTGACTCCTGAGCTAGCTCATCTAGCAACTCGGCTTCAATGCCAGCATTTGCCTCGTCCAAGGTTGAAATTGGAGCCTCTTGATCGTCATTTACCGCGGCCTTATCGTCTTTGTTGGTTTCGTCAGACACGCCAACTCCTTACTCTGTTATTAACGGGATTGATCCATTGGACCATTACATTTTCTGTGTTTATATATATGGGGGCAAACTATTGAGTTTCAACCGATTGCGTAATCGCATTCTGTTCTGTATAAACCTAGGTCAAAGTCTATTGGTTAAAAACAGTGCTGCTATCAATCAATATTAATAATTACACGCTAGTGGAATCGCTCGAAATTGAGTTTTCTGGCGGTACTACCGCAATCACCGGGGAAACCGGTGCAGGTAAGTCTCTGGTTCTAGATGCCTTGGGTATGGCGCTGGGCGACCGAGCCGATACTGGCACCATTCGCCATGGCAAAGATCGTGCGGAAATTACCGCAACCTTTGCCATTGATACCATTGAAGATGCTAAAGCTTGGCTGAGCAACCATGACTTTTCGGCCGACGGTGAATGTATTCTGAGACGGATATATACAGTTGAAGGTCGCTCTCGAGGCTATATCAACGGCCAGAGCTGCACTATGCAGCAGCTGCAGCAGCTCGGCGATATGCTCAGTGATATTCACAGCCAGCATGAACATCAATCACTGCTGCGCCGTGAAACTCATCGTCGCCTGTTAGATGAATATACCAATGCTACTGACTTGGCCTCACAGGTTGCAAGTAACTTTAGAGACTGGCATGCCGCACACAAAAAACTCACCGGATTACTTGAGCGCTCTGATGAATTAACGGCTCGCAAAGACCTATTGCTCTTTCAAGTCAATGAGCTAACACAGATCGACTTAGAGCCCACATCCCTGGCCAAGCTAGAAATTGAGCAGCAGACTCTAGCAAATGCCGAGCAGATTCTGCAGGACAGCCATAGCCTCTTAGCTATCTGCGACCAGAATGAAGGCGCCAATGTGCGTGACAGTTTAAATCGAGCCCTCTCGATTTTGACGGGTCTCAAGCACAAACCTGAGGCGCTGAGTAATGCCGAAGAACTGCTAGAGGGCGGCCTAATTCAAATCGAAGAGGCAACCCGCGAGATTGAAAACCATATCGATCGTTTTGAAGCTGACCCACAACGCCTTGCATTGGTGGAGGAACAGCTAGCGCTGATTTTTCAGCTAGCCCGAAAGCATCGAGTTAATGCCGATCAACTGAGTGAAATGCTAAACGTGCTAGAGAGCGAGCTTCAAGGACTGCAGGATGGTGGTGAGAGTATCGACGCGCTGCAAGAGCAGGTTGCCGACCTAGCCATGCAGTATGAAAACTCGGCGCAAAAACTTAGCGCCGCACGCCAACAGGGCTCAACCACTATGGCTGCGGGAATCAATGAACAGTTGCAGCGACTGAGTATGGAAGGCGCCGAATTATTAGTGCAGTTGTCGCCCTTGGATCCGGGTGAATATCGTGCCAGTGGTTTCGAGGAGGTCGAGTTTTTGTTAGCGACAAACCCTGGACAGCCGCACAAAGCCCTCGCCAAAATTGCCTCTGGTGGCGAGCTATCTCGGGTCAGTCTGGCGATTCAAGTTGTGGCTGCAGCCCATTCTAAAATTCCTACCCTGATCTTTGATGAGGTGGATGTCGGCATTGGCGGCAGCACGGCAGACATTGTTGGACAGCTACTCAAGCAGCTTGGTGATCGCGGCCAGGTGATTAGTGTCACGCACCAACCTCAGGTAGCGGCGCATGCTCACCATCATTATCTAGCCAGCAAAGTGGTTGATACTAATAGCGCTGAATCATTAATGGTGCCCCTAGATCGATCACAGCGAGTCGAAGAACTGGCCCGCATGCTGGGTGGTGCGCAGGTAACAGAACAAACCCGCTCCCATGCTTCAGAGCTGCTTTCTCTTGCGTCCAGCTAGCGGCCGGCTTGTCATCGGCGCTAACGTTCCGCGAAGTTCCTAGTTCGACTCAACGGAGCGCTAACTCAATAAACTGATTAGGTCCTCTACCGGCCTGCTAGTCTCTCGCGCATTTCGTGGGCAAAAAAAATCCCCAGCCAAAAGCTGAGGATTTTTCTACAACTTAACAGATTAGGCTTCCGGAGCTGCTTCTTCAGTCGCATCGCTGGCAGCAGCAGGCGCTGCAGGGACCGTGCCCTCTTCGATCTGCGCTTCTTTGATAGACAGCTTCACACGGCCGCGATTATCGATCTCTGTTACCTTAACGCGGACGTCCTGACCTTCAGTCAGGTAATCAGAAACCTTAGCAACACGTTCCTGAGCAATCTGAGAGATATGCACCAGACCGTCAGTACCCGGCATAAAGTTAACAAAGGCACCAAAGTCTACAATACGAACAACCTTACCATCGTAGATAGTACCTGGCTCTGGATCGGCAACGATTGCTTTAATCGCGTCCATTGCAGCATTAAGACCTTCAGTATCTTCAGAGTAGATCTTAACCGCGCCATCATCAGTGATATCGATAGTTGAATTGTGCTCGTCACACAGGCCACGGATAGTTGCTCCACCCTTACCAATAACGTCACGAATCTTGTCCGAGTCAATATGCATCATACCCATGCGCGGTGCTGTCTCAGCCACTTCGTCACGGCCTGAAGCAATAACCTTATTCATTTCATCGAGGATATGCAGACGCGCTTCCATGGCTTGCTCGAGCGCAATTTCCATGATTTCTTCAGTAATACCTTCAATCTTTATATCCATCTGCAATGCAGTGATACCCGCAGCTGTACCCGCGACTTTAAAGTCCATATCGCCTAGGTGATCTTCGTCGCCCAAGATATCAGTCAGGACTGCAAAGCCAGCGTCTTCTTTAACCAGACCCATGGCGATACCGGCAACCGGCGCCTTCAGTGGCACACCGGCGTCCATCAATGCCAGGCTTGCACCACAAACAGAGGCCATAGAACTTGAACCATTCGATTCAGTGATCTCTGATACGACTCGGATGGCGTAGGGAAATTCTTCCTGAGAAGGCAATACAGCGTTGATGCCGCGACGCGCTAAACGACCGTGGCCTACTTCACGACGACTAGTGAAGCCAACACGGCCACATTCACCTACCGAGTAGGGAGGAAAGTTGTAGTGCAACATAAACGGATCGTCGCGACGACCTTCTAGTGCATCAATCATCTGCGCATCACGGCTTGACCCTAGAGTCGCCGCAACAATGGCCTGAGTCTCACCACGCGTAAACAATGATGAACCATGAACTTTGTCAAGAATACCGACCTCAACATTAATGGCTCGAACTTTCTTAGTGTCACGCCCATCGATTCTTGGCTCGCCACGAATAATGCGACCGCGAACAATATTTTTCTCGAGCTTTTTGAATGAGTCTTTGACGTCTTCTGCAGAATGACCATCGGTACTGACCAACGCCTCATTGGCACGGTCGCGCAATGCGTTGATGCTAACCACGCGCGCCTGTTTATCATGGACTTGGTAAGCCGCATCTAAATCTGCGCCAACTAAGTCATTCAATGCCGCTTTGAGCTCAGCATTCTCTTCTTCTATCTGCCAATCCCAGCGCGGCTTACCCGCCTCAGCAGCGAGCTCTTCAATAACGCTAATCACTGTCTGCATCTCTTGGTGAGCAAAAAGTACGCCGCCCAGCATAATGTCTTCCGACAGCTCACTGGCTTCAGATTCAACCATTAATACTGCGTCTTTAGTCCCCGCAACAACCATATCTAGCAAAGAGTCAGTCAGCTCACTATAGGTTGGATTTAGCAGATAGCCCTGCTCCGCGGTATAACCGACCCGAGCGCCGCCGACGGGGCCGTTAAACGGAATACCCGAAATAGACAGTGCGGCAGATGTGCCGATCATGGCTGCGATATCAGGATCAATATTTTTTTCGGCGGACATTACAGTACAGACAACCTGCACTTCATTTTTAAATCCATTGGGAAAAAGCGGCCGAATAGGACGGTCAATAAGACGTGACGTTAACGTTTCTTTCTCGTTTGGACGACCTTCACGCTTAAAGAAGCCACCAGGAATCTTACCCGCAGCATAGGCTTTCTCTACGTAGTGAACGCCCAGAGGGAAGAAGTCCATACCTGCTTTTGCTTCTCTTGCCCCCACGACAGTACAGAGTACCGAGGTGTTGTCAATTGAACATAAAACCGCGCCAGAAGCCTGACGAGCAATACGGCCTGTTTCTAATGTTACGGTATGGTTACCGTATTTAAATTTCTTAATTAAAGGAGTCATAGTGTTACCTTTTTTATTTACCTTAGGGAGCCGTCTTACCGTCAAGTTACGCGCTGCTCGGGTTACTTATAGCTACCAGTAATGGCAGCTATAAGTAACTCGATCAGCCATTATAGTGACAGGAAGAATAGGCCTATTTACGCGTCCAAAATACGACTACGGCTCGCTCTATTACAGAGGAGCCGCACCGAGAACACCTATCGACGTAAACCAAGCTTCTCAATTAGCATGCGATAACGCACAGCATCTTTGCTCTTCAAATAATCGAGCAGTTTCCTACGCTGGTTAACCATACGAATCAGACCACGACGAGAGTGGTGATCTTTCTTGTGATCACCAAAGTGACCCTGTAGCTTGTTGATGTTTACTGTTAGCAAAGCAACCTGAACTTCAGGTGAACCTGTGTCATTTTCACAGGTTGCATGCTCTGAAACGATTACTGCTTTTTCTTCTGCACTCAGTGCCATGGTACTTACTCCAATATGCGTATTAAAAAAGTTCAGGATGCCCGCGCATATTTACAGACAACCTAACATAAAATCCTCTATCCAAGCAGCTGCTAATCCGCCTCAACTACCAGTCTTTTCGGGGCGATTCTTCCATCTTCGGTAACCGTGGCTACACCCAAGAACGCCCCGCCCTCGCGAAAGACGCGCACTATATCCCCTTCTTGCCCGTGACGAAAGGCCTGTGTCGACATTACTGGCTGCCCCAGCTGGAAATAAGTGGCTACGGTTGCCGTCAACTCTACTGCCATACGGTCAGCAACAGGCACATCCATCGGCTTTAAAAGATAATCTAAGTCGGCTGGCTCACTCGCTTCAGCCAGGGTCTGAAGATCTCGCAGGGTCATAGTTTCAGACTCTGCAAAAGGACCGGCAATATTACGACGCAGTGCACTGACATGCCCACCACAGCCCAAAACTCTACCCAGATCTTCCGCAAGACTGCGCACATAGGTGCCTTTGCTGACATGGACCTGGACGTCCAAACAGGCCTGCTGACCCGGACGGAAATCGAGAATTTGAAAATCAAATACGGTAATTGTGCGGGCCTCCCGCTCAACCTCAATACCTTGGCGCGCCAATTTATATAGGGGTTGACCCTTGTGCTTGAGCGCAGAATACATCGAGGGGACCTGTTGGATCTCACCTCTAAAGTCCTCTATCGCAGCTTCTATTTGCGCCAACGTCACGGCTCCAGCGTCGTGCTCGACCACCACGTCGCCTTCACTATCACCGGTCTCTGTAGTCACACCCAGCGTAAAGGTACTCAAATAGTGTTTATCGGAGTCCAATAGAAACTGGCTAAATTTGGTTGCTTCCCCCAAGCAGATAGGTAATACACCTGTCGCCAAGGGATCCAGAGCTCCTGTATGGCCCGCTTTATTTGCATCAAATAGATTTTTAACCCGCTGCAGAGCCTGGTTAGACGTTAGACCCTGAGGTTTATCAAGCAGAAAAATACCGTTAATCGAACGACCACGATTGCGTCTACGTGCCAACTTTAGGCATCCTCGTTGTCCGATAAGGGCGCTAGATCGTCAGCTGGGTGCTCTTTATCCTGAGCCACAGCCAATTCAATTAAAGCTGAAAGATGCTGTCCACGACGGCCACTTTCGTCAAAAAAGAAATTTAACTTAGGGGTAATACGCAATTTGATACTGGCAGCCAACAACTTGCGCAAATAGCCCGATGCACCGTTAAGTGCGACCATACCTTCGTTAATTTCATCTTGCGAGCGATCGCCAACAAATGAGATGTGCGCTTTGGCATAGGCAAGATCTCGACTCACTTCTACCTCCGTAACGCTGACCATTCCGACTCGCGGATCTCGCACGTTCTCACGTATCAGCACCGCCAACTCTTGTTGGATAGCATCTGATACGCGTTCGGCTCTGGTAAATTCTCTTGGCATAGGATCTCTTGCACTTCACGAATTAGAGTGAGCGTTGCACCTGAGTTACATCATAGACTTCAATCAGATCGCCGGCCTTAACATCGTTATAGTCCTTAACACCGATACCACATTCCATACCATTGCGGACATCGGCTGCCTCATCTTTAAATCGACGAAGCGATTCAAGTTCGCCCTGATAGATAACGACGTCATCACGCAATACTCGAATGGGCTTGTTGCGAAAGACCGAACCCTCAATCACCATACAGCCTGCAATAGCGCCAAACTTGGGCGAACGGAATACATCACGAACCTCGGCAATACCAACAATTTCTTCTCTTGTCTCCGGCGCCAACATGCCCGACAGCGCCAATTTGACTTCGTCAAGAAGATTGTAGATGACGCTGTAATAACGCATTTCAACTTCTTCTTTTTCAGCCAGAACACGGGCAGCACCCGCTGCACGAACATTAAAGCCCAGCACAATCGCGCCAGTGGTAATTGCCAAGTTAATATCCGATTCTGTAATACCACCCACACCAGAAGCCACAATGTCGACGGCAACTTCATCCGTAGCAAAATCATGCAATGCACTATTGATCGCTTCAAGTGAACCACGCACATCAGTCTTAACAATCAGATTGAGCTTGCTAACCTTATCAACACTCATATCGGTAAACATATTTTCTAGTTTAGCCGCCTGCTGGCGTGACATCCGCTCTTGTCTAGAGTTGGTTGCCCGCAACTCGGCAATTTCTTTGGCCTTGCGTTCATCGGCAACAACAAAAAACTCATCACCTGCGTTAGGCGCCTCATCTAAGCCCAATATCTCTACCGGAATTGAAGGGCCCGCTTCAGTTATCGGATTCTTGGCCTCATCGGTCATAGCGCGAATCTTACCGACGCTCTCACCGGCCAACATAAAGTCACCTTTTTGCAGTGTACCCTGCTGAACAAGCGCAGTGGCTACAACGCCGCGGCCCTTGTCTATGCGAGACTCAATAATCACACCACGAGCAGGAACGTTTACTGGCGCCGTTAATTCGAGCAACTCAGACTGTAAAAGTACAGCCTCAAGTAACGCATCGATGCCATCGCCTGTCTGAGCAGAGACCTGCACAAACTGTGTATCACCACCCCATTCCTCAGGGATAACGTCTTTGGCACTAAGCTCGTTTGTCACGCGCCCAGGATCTGCGCCTTCTTTGTCCATTTTATTAATCGCGATAACCAATGGCACTCCAGCTGCACGTGCATGCTGTATCGCCTCTTCGGTTTGTGGCATTACACCATCATCGGCAGCCACAACCAGAATCACCACATCAGTACTCTGCGCACCGCGGGCACGCATAGCAGTAAATGCGGCATGCCCAGGGGTATCTAAGAACGTCACCATACCTTTCGGTGTGTTGACGTGATAAGCACCAATATGCTGAGTAATACCACCTGCTTCCCCGGAGGCTACATGGGATTTTCGAATGTAGTCCAGCAGCGACGTTTTACCATGATCAACGTGACCCATAACGGTAACAATCGGCGCTCTTGGCTCTTCGTCGCCACCACTCTTAATCATCTCAAATTGCTTGGCGAGCTCATCTTCAACGGTGTCATCCTGAGTTGGGACAGGTTTGTGGCCCAATTCCTCGACAACTAAGAATGCTGTCTCCTGATCAATAACCTGATTGATACTGGCCATCACGCCCATTTTCATCAGCTCTTTGATTACCTTGCCCGATTTAATAGACATCCTCAGTGCTAAATCACCAACTGTCAGCTCCTCGGGGACTTCCACCTGAAGCACCTGCTTTGACACTGGTTTTTGAAAGGTATGCTTGTTATCCACCTTGAGCGCCGCACCAGACGAGCGCAACCGAGACTTTCTCCGGTCGTCATTATCGTCCATCTGCAAGCGACCTTTCTTCGCACTCCCTTTACCAATGGGTTTTTTAACCGCCTTTTTACCGACCTTGTCTTCGTCTTCATTCACTGGCTTGGCATGACGACGACCCTTGTCATGAACTGAATCCGTGGTAGCTGCAGAAGGTGCAGCGGTCTTGGTCAGTTTGCCGGCCTTTTTTGCTTCATCAGCCTCTAGAACTGATGCGGCCTCTGCAGATTTTCGACCGGCCTCAGCAAGCTTTTCCTGGGCCGCCTTTGCAACAGCTGCCTTAGCATCCGCTTCGGCCTGGCGGCGATTAGCAATAGCGGCGATGCGCTGATCCTCAACATTGTCAGTGCCTGAGCCACGGACAAAATTGTACTCTGGCTCTGCCTCACCCGCGGATTCTGGTGCGGGAGAAACTTCCTCAACCACCGCTTGCTCCAACTGTGGAACAATCACTTCTTCTACTTCAACTATCGCTTCAACGATAGTCTCGACTTCGGCTGCCGCCTCTGATTCAGCCTGGGCCAATATCTCTTCATCACTACGTTTAATATAGGTACGCTTTTTTCGCACCTCGATATTAACCGTTTTGCGATTTCCTGATTTCAGCGTACTGACTGTTTTACGTCGCAGTGTGATTTTCTTCGGCTCACCAGAGACATCACCATGCAGGCCTTTTAGATAGCCCAGTAGAATCTGCTTCTCTTCATCAGACACAACCGCACTTTCGGTGCTGTGAGACAGGCCCGCTTCCTTCATTTGCATCAGTAAACGTTCCGCAGATGCGCCCACTACTTTTGCTAATTCACTTACTGTTACTTCAGCCATCGGTTGTCCTCTATACCGCCCGATTAATTATTCACCTAGCTATTAAACAAACCAAGGTGCTCGAGCAGTCATTATTAATGCTGCTGCTTTCTCTTCATCCATATCATCAATATCCATCAGGTCATCAACGGCCTGCTCAGCCAGATCTTCCATAGTGATAATACTTTTAGCGGTTAACTTATACGCCAAGGCAGGATCCATACCTTCCATTGTCAATAAATCTTCAGCAGGCTCTACATTACTCAACTGTTCTTCACTGGCCAAAGCCCTTGTCAACAAAGCATCTTTGGCGCGAGCGCGGAGCTCTTCAGCAATATCTTCATCAAAGCCTTCAATAGCACTCATTTCTTCGAGAGGAACATAGGCTACTTCTTCCAAGCTCGTGAAACCTTCTTCAACCAACACTACGGCAACGTCTTCATCAACGTCCAGAGCTTCCATTAAACTTTCAACAAAATTTGAGGATTCAGCTTCCTGTTTTGCCAAAGCATCTTCAATACTCAACACGTTAATCGCCCAACCAGTGAGTTCGGAGGCGAGACGGACATTTTGCCCACCCCTACCAATCGCCTGAGCAAGATTGTCACCAGTGACCGCAACATCCATTGAATGGGTGTCCTCATCAACAACAATCGACTCAACTTCTGCAGGGGCCATAGCATTAATAACAAGCTGCGCTGGATTGTCATCCCACAGGACGATATCAACACGCTCATCGTCAAGATCATTCGAGACAGCCTGAACACGTGCTCCCCGCATGCCCACGCAGGCACCAACGGGATCAATTCGTGCATCTTTACTCTTCACAGCAATCTTAGCACGCAGACCAGGATCTCTAGCAGCTGCCTTAATTTCTATAATCCCTTCAGCTATCTCCGGAACTTCTATCTGAAATAACTGAATCAGCATCTGAGGTGTTGCGCGAGATACCAGCAACTGAGGACCACGAGTATCATCTCGTATTCCTTGGAAAATGGCGCGGGTACGATCGTTAATCCGAAAAATTTCTCGACCAACCAGCTCCTCACGAGGTAGCATACCTTCGGCATTGTCACCAAAATCAATAACAATGTGGTCGCGGGTTACTTTTTTGACCG
>TARA_B110000285_G_scaffold31043_1_pt1 | contig 15845 bp, 12 predicted proteins | sample TARA_B110000285 | Tara Oceans TARA_B110000285 (sample SAMEA4397756) | marine metagenome | biome: Polar Biome; feature: [SRF] surface water layer (ENVO:00010504); material: water (ENVO:00002006), including particulate matter (ENVO:01000060) such as... | depth 5 m
TCCCATAGGTGTTTTACATGTATTTAATAAGGACATAACAGACGACAACTTGCCCATTTTCTTGTTCTCTATGGTCATATCGCCGATAATATTTAATTGCAACAACGTATGGTTAGGTAGGATAACACGATTAGACGTATTATTAAAGGTAGGCAATGAAATTTTGTTAATTAAGTTGCTGTTATGTTCTTGAATAAAATTCAACAAATAACAAAACGACTGAGTGGCTAAAATATGTTCTTGAAATTCTCTACAAACGACATATGTATCTTCTTTATAAAACGTAGTAAGAACCTCTTTAAGATACCGTTCTTGAGAACATCGTGTGATTTTCTCATTAGATGTGTCATTTGAATCAATCAAGTGTATGGAATTCGTTTGTATTCCAGTATATTGTACAATTGTTTTAATCGTAGATGCGTCAAATGGTGATATAATAATAATTTCACTGGGTGCATAAATAGAAACATACCTCTCAAGTTCATCAAATGTGGTAACACTCATATGAAAAGCGGTTTCATACTGAAAAATGGAGGAATGTCCTGTAAATATATCAATAACGGATACTCCGTAGACCAATAATTCCTTGGTTCTCTCATTTGCATTTGTACGTAAAGAGGTTACCGACGGTGTATATAATTCAAACCATATAGTCATAATATTATTAGACATAGCTGGTTTACTATCGGTTTCGCATGATATATACGTACCAGGGGAATATACATTATGTAAGACCCTTTTTATTTCCGTTCCAGTTTTCTCTTGAATAAATACGGGTACAGTAAAGCCATTATCGGTTAATTTTGCAATATATTTATCAACGGTATAATCACGAAATCCAGCCATAACAATTACACCGTTTTCAAAATTCTGGGTTTTGGCCGAAATACTTAATCCACAAATAGTAGCAATTTCTTGAATCTGGCTTCGTTCAATAGTATCGTTAGGTGTTTTTACCCCATATATTTCAAAAAATGCACCAACTTGCATAAATACAACAGTTTGTTCTCCATACTTAGTTATATATTCGTCTGTATAATCAAAATATAAGTTGTATATAGATTTATTATCCTTTGACATCGTACTATTATTAAGTTAAATTATTTATATTCTTATGTATAAATAATGTATAAAATTGATAAGTAACACAAATAAATAATATATCATCATAATATAACCAAAACATGCAGTCATTTAACATATCATACAGATTTAGAGAACTCAATATAGAACTTACTACAAATCCAAACGAATATGGATATTTTTGTGACCCGGGATTAGATATAGAAAATGGTATTAATAATTATATTCCTAACTACAAATCAAAATATAAATGTAATATTAAGCCGGGTTATTCATATAACAATCCTGATAATACAATTCATGAGAATGAAACAGACCATTTTGATAATGAGGATGACACAAAATACACAAAATATACAAAATATACAAAAGAGAATGCCAATAAAGTAATCTGCATAGATAACGTAATCTACGGTGTTATTATTGTGGGTACTGTAACAATTACAACATATTTGGTGAACAATGGAATAATTTAATAAGTTTCCGTGTCATGTAAGAAATTGTATAACAAATTATCTGGGTTATGATTTTGTATTTCTCCACAAATTAACATGGCGGTCTCATACATTTTTCTTAATACATCATTAGGCGTTACCGCACCTACTCTAATAAATCCGTGTTTAATTAAATACTTTCTAACCTCATAAATAGGGGTTTGTTTCATAAGTAACGTTTTCGTTGATATATTATTTCGTATAGTCTTGTTGGAAACAAGTACAGAAACTTTTGGCATTATACTGGAACGTCCAACTTTATATGTCCGGCGTATTGTTTTCTTTTGTTTCTTTTTTCTATATTTTAATTTATTTTTTTGTATGTTCGCCAATTTAGTATCAATTTGTTGTTTTTGTATAGATTTATTTACCAATTCATTTGAAGTATTGAGAACATTAGAATTAGTTATAGGTGTACCTTCAATACTGCCCCCACCAGTCATATCTGGTAGATGTTTTCGTGTTTGATTCATTAATGTGCGATATGTTGGCAACAACCCATTTTTCAAACAACCATACTTTGGTAAAGGCTGTATATTTGGATTTATATTTACCACTGGGTCCGTTACTTTAGGTCGAATGTTATCGGCAATATTTGTTAAGTTATTTGTATTCAATATGGTTGGAACATTATTAGTAGTCATTGAATTAATATAGGTTGGAGTTTGCTTGACAGTATGCTGTAAATTATTCGTATTACGTTTAACGGCTTCTTTTAAATTTTTAAAATAATCTGTTGCAACACTGAACTCATTATTAAAATTGGTCACATCCGTTTTCTTAGGCGGTTCAGGGTTTGTTGTATCAAATGTTTTTTTATATTTATCTGCTTGGTGCTGCCTCATCATATTTATAACGGAGCGTTTTTTGATTGATGCATTATTTACCGGTTTTGTACGAGGTTTCATTTTAATCTTAGGTTCAGTTGGTTTACTTGATTTTTTCTTACGTGTTGTATTATTTGAAAATGAAAACATGTTTGGATCAATTGTAAGTATTTTTCTATCACTCATTAAATCAACTTTGTATTTATAATATATGTACATCTTACGAAAAGAAAATGATAAGAAATACTTATTATTTTCCTAAATAAACCATTCATGCCAACCGAAGGAATCGAACCTCCGTTTTACTCCCTCTATTGGAGTTACTCGTAACCAACGAAGGCCAATATAATATGAGACTTTTATAAATCATTTATTCCAACAACCCCAGAACATCGTCCTCCTCGTTTTCCGCCGTATTATCCAAATCTACTGGATTCAACTTAAATAGGTCTGTAGGTGTACTTGTTATATGAGGTTTTCTATTATCCCTGTCTTTTTTAGGAGTAAATCTGTAATCATTATATGTATCACCTTCAATTGTCTTTAGAGCACCTGGAGGTAAGGGGAAATCCTCTGTTGTTGCATCGTGCAAATCTTCTATAGAATCTATATTATGGCTGTTAAATACCCCCAATGCTTCCGCTGCTTCCGCATCAGTTATGTTGTCAGGAGATCTTTTTCGTTTTTTAACAGTATTTTTTTGTTTTTTAACCGTATGTTGATTTGGTATGTTAGCCTCATTTTTCCTATCTCTATTAAGTCTACGCGCAGCGGCCTCAACCTTGCGCCAATCCCTATATATACGGGTAACTGTGGCAGCATCCATAACCTTTACCTCATCACTTTTATAATTACTAAATGCACGTTTAATACTCCCAATTGGATATGTTAATTTAAGTTCGCCAATTATATGATTTATTTTAGCTTGGCCATTATCAGGCATTCGGGGTGTTGTACCGCCATGATGTTTTTTACCTCGTCGTTTTTGGGTTCTTTTACATGGAGTTCTTTTCTTAGTTTTCATATTTTATATTATATGTATATAATAAACCATTTTTAACCTTGCTAAATGTATGATGATATATGAATAATATGATTCCTAAAATAACATCATATAGGTTTTATTATACATAAATACTTTGCAAATAAGTAGGAATATCTTGTGATTTAATGCTCTTTACAAATTCATCGTACCCACAAGTAAGGTCATCTAATGTAATCAATTTACGCAAATCTTTATCTTTACCATAAATACGACGCCCATGGCATATTTTCACACATGTTAATAAATGCTCCATATCTCTACCATAATGAACAAACTTTTTATAATTACAAATAAACCATTTACTTAATATATCTTGTTCTATTGATAGTTTCCAATCAATTTCGTTGATTTTTTTTTTGAAAATAAGTAACAGTTCGGGTGCAGTATAAGGTTGCATTGAAAATTTCCAAATAAATCTGGATTCCAACCCTTTATTCGATTTAAAAAATGTGTTCTGTAAATCGTCCTCATACCCAGCAATGATAACCATTAAATCATTTTTATGGTCACTCAATAATTCACATAATGTATCTAAGCATTCCTTTGAAAAAATATCGTTTCCATCGGGAGGAGCAAGTGAATATGCTTCGTCTATGAATAAAACTCCTCCAATACATTCATTGACAACTTTTGTTGTTTTTATCGCGGTTTGACCCAAATATCCAGCAATTAAATCCCCACGAGTAACCTTTTTAAAGACATTATTTTTTAAGATACCAATTTTTGAATATATTTGTCCAATCAACTTCGCGATTTCAGTTTTACCTGTCCCTGGTTTTCCATACAACACCGTATGTTTGAAATCCCCACCTCCATCAATACCACCATCCAAATTTTGTATAAAATACAGCATTTGATTTAATACAGAAGTCTTTATTGATTCCATACCAATCATGTTATTTAAAACATCCAATTCTGTTTTAATATCGTGCAAAGATTTCAAATCAATATTATATTCTACGGTGGGGTCATATTCATTTTCATCAATAATTTGTATCAAATCATTTATACAAGTGACATTGGTTGTTATATTAACATTTTTTGTTTTAATAGGAATATTATCATGTTCCATATTATCATGTTCCATATTATCATGTTCCATATTATTTACCACTGTGTCACTGTCGGTGGTATCAATATAATTATATATATCTTCTGCATGAAAACCAATTGTATTATTATTCAAATAATATTGATTAATATTACCAATTAATTTGTTATAATGTTCCGATGATACATCTAATTTATTGGAATAATTATCTAAATATGTAAGAAATTTGGTTGATTTATACATAATAACGATTATACAATATAAAAGTATCTTTCTAATTAGATTCACAATAATAACTTTTCAAAAAATTGAAAAAACATATTGTCAAAATAGTTATTCAAATTGCAAATAATCATGTCATTAGAAATGAAAGCAGTATCTCAAGATACAACCAAGGATATAGCGCCAATAGCGGTACCTCGTAAACTAAAAATACGTAAACCACGTGAAAATCACGAAACAAGTATTATTAAATCCATTATTGATGCTGAAAAAAAGATAGAAGCGCAAACGAAGGATATTCAAGATAAAATGGATACTACGGAGAAAGATATTTTGGAACATCTGGGTGAATATGCAGAAGAGCCGTATCAAATCATTGAATCCTATTTTGAAGGGAAACATTTGGACCGTTTGGTTCGCCACCAAATTGAATCATACAACAACTTTGTAAATTATCAAATACAGCGTACAATTGATATGTTTAATCCAGTGAAAATACACTCAGAAAATGATTTTATAGAAGAAAAGCAAATGTATATGTTAGAGTGTTCCATTAAATTCAATAATTTTAAATTATATCCTCCTCAAATTCATGAAAATAATGGAGCAACAAAGATTATGTTACCACAAGAAGCTAAATTGCGAAATTTTACATATGCATCTACCATGACTATTGATATTGATATTGAATATACGATTCGTAATACAGAATGTATGAACACTCCCCGTGTAATCAAGAAAACAATTCCCAAGATTAACATTGGAAAGATGCCAATCATGTTAAAATCATCAATTTGTGTATTGAACCAGAATAACAATTTCACCAATTCCCAATTAACGGGCGAATGTATTATGGATTCTGGTGGATATTTTATTATTAAAGGTTCGGAAAAAACAGTAATTGGTCAGGAACGTGCTGCGGAAAATCGTATATATTGTTTTGATGTCAAGAAGAACTCAACGAAATGGTTATGGTCTGCTGAAATAAAGTCTGTACCAGATTTCAAATGTATATCACCAAAGCAAGTTCAAATGATGATTTCAACAAAAAATAATGGGTTTGGACACGGTATATTTGTTACTATTCCTCGTGTTAAACAACCGATTGAATTATTTATCTTATTCAGGGCATTTGGTATTATCAGTGATAAGGATATTTGTAAACATATTCTATTAGATATCAACAATGATGAAACGAAAGTTATGTTACAACATCTCCAAGCGTCCATTATTGATGCAAACGAGTATTTAACCGAAGAAGCTGCTATACAATATATTACGAATTATGCCATATATACTCCAATTAACATGGATAGAGAAACAGGTATCCAAAAAAAGCGTGAGTTTACATTAGATATTATTGAAAATGATGTATTCCCCCACTGTAAAACAAAATCACAAAAAATATTCTTGTTGGGTTATATGACAGCCAAACTACTTAGTGCAAGATTAGGATGGAGAGATGCGGACGATAGAGATTCTTATTTAAACAAGCGAATTGAACTGACTGGTACATTATTAAATAACTTGTTCCGTAATTATTTCAATAAATTAGTGAAAGAAATGCAAAAACAAATTGTTCGTGAAATTAACACGGGTTCATGGCGTTCAAGTGAGGATTATGGCAATATTGTTAACATGACAAATATTTACAAAATTATGAAATCAACCACGATCGAGAATGGTATTAATCGGGCATTATCAACAGGTGATTTCAGTATTAAACAATCAAACAGTAGTAAGGTTGGTGTTGCACAAGTACTTAGTCGTCTTACATATGCATCCAGTTTGAGCCATTTGCGACGTATAAATACTCCACTTGAGAAAAGCGGTGAGCTTATCGCTCCTCGTAAATTACATAATACAATTTGGGGCTTTTTATGTCCAGCAGAAACGCCAGAAGGTCAATCTATTGGAATTGTGAAAAATATTAGTTATATGGCACACTTGACAATTTCTACAAATAGTTCTGCATTGTATGACTATGTTCAACCGTACATTACTACATTTGATAATATTCAAGATACGACGGATTTGTATAAATCAGTTAAGGTATTTGTGAATGGTGCATGGCAAGGTGTTACTGATAGACCAACCGAACTATATAATGATTTGAAAATGAAAAAACATACTGGAATTATTAATATTTATACATCCATTGTATTTGATTATAAACAATTAGAAATCCGTATTTGTAATGATGGTGGTAGATTAACTCGCCCAGTATTGCGTGTTAAAAATAACAAGGCAATTATTACTGCTGATATAATTAAAAAGTTAGTTGATAAGAATTTAACATGGAATGATTTGTTAACCAATTGTAATATTGATGAATCTGTTATTGAATACATTGACCCTGAAGAACAGAATTATGCTATGATTGCAATGAAATCCAAGAATTCATATCTACAAAAATCGTCACAATTCAATTATACTCATTGTGAAATTCATCCAAGTACTATTTTTGGGGTATTGGCGTCTTGTGTCCCCTTTCCCGACCATAATCAAGCACCCAGAAACACATATCAATGTTTAGACCCTAAAGAAGAGGTTTGGATGGCATCTGGAATTAAAAAACCGATTGGAGAAATAACAATTGGTGAAAAGGTGTTATCATTTAATCCTACAAATATGGATATTACTACTACGACTGTTTGTAATCATTTTATCCGTAAAAATGAATATCCTATTTATAAATTAACCACTATTAGTGGTCGTACCATAATTGCAACCGAAGACCATAAATTTATGACAGACCAAGGTTGGAAAACGGTCAAGGATATGATTTATAATAACCAATTGAAAATAGGTATTTGTATGACTAATTCCAATAGTACAGAAACCACCTCGGTAACCGAAAATATTGATAGGGAATATCTCATGACGAGGGTGTATACGAATAAATATAAAAACATAGTTTTTAATGAATGGCAAAGTAATACTATCTTACATAATGGATTTCTATTTATAAACATACTGTCTATTACACCGGAACCAGATGGACTTGTTTCTGACATTGAAGTAGAAAGTGAAAATCATTCGTTTATTGCGTCACAATTTGCGAGTAGTAATTGTGCGATGGGTAAGCAAGCTATGGGTGTATATGCTACCAATTATGACAAGCGTATGGATAAAACTGCCTATGTGCTCAATTATCCCACGCGTCCATTGGTGGACACGCGAATTATGAACTTTCTACACCTGAATAAGATTCCATCTGGTACACAAATCCATGTTGCTATTATGACCCATACTGGGTATAATCAGGAGGATAGTGTCTTGATTAATAAAGCATCTATTGACCGTGGTTTATTCTTAGCCACTATTTATCATACAGAAAAGGATGAAGATAAAAACATTATTCGCGATGAAATTATTCGCTGTAAACCAGACCCTGCTAAAACCAAGGGTATTAAATTTGGAAATTATGACAAACTCAATGCAGATGGGTTTATTCCTGTGAATGAACGTGTAGAAAACAGAGATGTAATTATTGCGAAAATTGTACCCATTAAAGAAAATCGTAATGACCCTACAAAGGTCATTAAATATGAAGACCAAAGTAAAACATTTCGTACAACAGAAGATACTTATATTGACAAAAACTATACAGGACGTAATGGTGATGGTTATAATTTTGCAAAAGTTCGCACGAGAGTGTTACGTAAACCTACCCTCGGTGATAAGTTTTCAAGTCGTCATGGACAAAAGGGTACTGCTGGTAACATTATTCCTGAATGTGATATGCCATTTACAAAGTCTGGCCTACGCCCCGATATTATTATTAACCCACACGCTATTCCATCAAGAATGACTATTGGACAACTGAAAGAAACTTTACTTGGAAAGGTTCTTCTTGAGTTGGGAATGTTTGGAGATGGTACCAGTTTTGGTAACTTAGATGTCAAGACGATTGCCGCCGAATTATTAAATCTGGGTTATGAAAGTTACGGCAACGAACTCATGTACAATGGTCTTACTGGCGAACAACTTGAAACCAATATATTCCTGGGTCCTGTATTTTATCAGCGACTCAAACATATGGTTGCAGATAAGCAACATAGTCGTTCTATTGGTCCTATGGTGAATCTTACCAGACAACCTGCTGAGGGTAGAAGTCGTGATGGTGGATTCCGTATTGGAGAAATGGAGAGAGATGTTATGATTGCCCATGGTATGACGCGATTCTGTAAAGAACGAATGTATGATGTATCAGACAAATACAATGTACACGTATGCAAAAAATGTGGAATGGTCGCATCATTTAATGATGGTAAGAAAAGTAAACTACATACCAGCGGCGACTTCTCCATTCATTTGTGTAAAACATGTGATAATCGTACAGACTTTGCCAAGGTTGACATTCCTTATGCATACAAACTAATGTCACAGGAACTACAAACAATTAATATCGTTCCTCGTATCATTACCGAGTAATTCGGTAATATTTACACCTTTGAAGATTTAAATCCGCACAAAAAACAAGATAAAGAGTTAGTACCATATACTACTAATGGAGAGAGGTTTTTGTAATTGTTCCTCTACGACACATTCGTGGGTGGATGCTTCATTGCTCTAAAAGCAAATTTGAGGTTTCCACATAAAAACCACTCAAAAACGTAATCAAGGCATTTCAACGAATGTGGGTCTGACCAACTCAGTTGCTTTACTAACAAAGCAATCCTCAATCAAAATATACACAGACTGGTTATGTCTAACTTTGAAAGATATACAGTGGCATTCGTGCCCTTTGAAATCTTCAAATGTGTATATCAAAAATACATAATTATATTTAAGTAAATCTTTTTTATTTTGTTATTGGTGTATATCAATAACAAAATAACCTACTATTTACACAATGCATTATCGGCGCTATTTCACCAGATTATCTTGTAATTCAAATAATTCAAATAAATTAGCTTTAATCAACTTCAACATCGGTTCTATTTCTTGAAAATACATTTGAATTTGTTTGGACCGTGCATTCATATATCCAGCAGTTCGTTCATATGTTGTTAAATTCACATTTAATGTAACCGATGTATACATTGCATTATATTCATTCATCATAATTATTAATTGTTCAAGGTTACTTCTATGTTCCATATACAACTCATTTATATCCAGTATATTTGTCAGTTCATCTATAGTATCTTGGTATTTGTTTGCATTCTCAATTAATGTTTCATACCCCCGTTTATATTTTTCATCAATAATTATAATATCCTCCATGGTAAATTCTGGTGCTTTCACTTCTCCTATATTATTTTCAATATCACGATTCAAGTTACATTCATATAAATAATGGTTAATTTGTTTATCAGAGTCATCTGGTTCGTCTGAGTCATATTGATACATTTCATATAATAAGTTTATTTTTCTAATTTAATATACACATACAGAATAAAATAAAAAGTAAATGGACGAATCAACTACGTCAAAAGTAAATGATAATAGTGAAATTAATGATATACGCACTCCTGCTCAATTCAAAGGTGTATCCTTTTCTAAATTTAAAAAAACAGAAGTACGAAAACAACTTATTGAGAACCTAAAAAAAGGACGTATTGAACCGGCGTGTTATTGGTGTGCCGAATTAATTTGCGGAGGCCATTTTATTGAGGTTTGGGAAACGATCATACATTATGTTGGAAAGCATATCCATTTAGGTAATCCAACAATATTATGCTATATAGAAAAACGATATGATATATTTCGTAATATAATGGCTCAAGGTCAACATTTAAACGAATTACAATTGAGGAATCATCCTACTATACGCGCTTTATTTGCTGAAATTATTGGTATATTAGCCAATTCAAACAAACGAAATAGTTTCGAAGCTATCAAAATAGACAGCAAAGAAGAATATGATATAACACAAATGTCCGAAAAATTAATAGCACCCAACATATCTTATATAGAGCCTATATTCAAAAAAGACGACCCAAAAGAATTATTTATTGCTGCCAATGAGTTTGCATACAATATTTCACCAGACAAACTAAATATGGTTAATGCATGTTATTGGATTGAATGGATTATTGAATTTCAACAAATATGTAAAAAACGAAAAAACCCCTGTTATAGTGAATCCCGTAATTATCCGGTAGAAAAAAAATGTAAAAAAGACCTTATTTGGATATTATGGGAAGCAATGTTTCATTATGCTGAACAAAAGGGAACCTACTGTTTTCAATTGATGGGTTCTATTTTCCGTATTTTCTGTATTAAATATACCACTGCTTCAAGCAAAAAACGTAGATATTTACTATATTTTGCGGTTTCTCTACTTACAGAAACAATTCCTACAAATATTGACCTAATAAACAATAAGTCCACAATTGAAACCATCAAAGGAAAAATCAATATTATTTACAAACAAATTAAGAAAAATGAGGAAAGTCCTAATACAGATTATTTGTTTGCTAATCTGGAAAGGGAAAATACATTTGAACAATCTATGCGTAAAATGGAAATTGTAAATAATATGGATTTTTTATCAAAATAATGCAAATATTTCTATATAATATATATAATATATAGAAATGCCATCATCAAAAGTAATAGGAGAAGGTAGTTATGGATGTGTTCATAAACCCTCCTTAAAATGTAAAAACAAAGAGTATGACCCTGACCCAAATATCGTTTCAAAATTATTAACAAAAAAGAATGCAAATGATGAATTAAAAGAGTTTAAATTAATTAAAAAGGCAGATAACAAAGAAGAGTTTTATTTAGGACAACCTGATTCATGTGATCTTGATCAGGGTGTGAAAAACAAAACAGCTATTGATTTGTGTAACCGTTTTGATAGTAAAAAAATAAACGATTATAAGTTATTGTTATTAAAAAATGGAGGAGCAGATTTAAGTGGTATAGAAGATAAATATAAATCTATGCCTGACAATCGGCACAGTACACGTAAAATGGAAGAATTTTGGTTAGATATGAGTCGTATATTGTACGGGTCAATGCTATTAATGGATAAAAAAATTGTTCATCATGATCTAAAACAACAAAATATTGTATATAACGAAGAAACTGGTCGTGTGAATTTTATCGATTTTGGGTTAATGACTACAATGCGGAAAATGAAAAATGCGGCAACTAAAAATAAATATCCATTTGGAACACACTGGTCTTTTCCCGCAGAAGTTATATTATATGATAAATATGCGTTTAATGCACTATGTAATACAGAAGGTGAAACAAAAAATTATGGTATAGCTGGTTTATTTAAAGACTATAAAACATATGCATTCGTCAACGTTCAATATCATATGCACGATTCTCATCGCGAAACCAAAAACACCCTAATTGGCCGAACATGGTCCGGATTTTATAAAATGTGCAAAATCCTAAAAAAAGAAGATTATGATAGTTTTTTAAAAAAATCTATGGAAACACTTGATAATTTTGGAATCGGTTTCAGTTTATTGTCTATGCTCATAAGAACACAAAAATTCATAAATAAAGAATTAGCTAATGATTTGTCAGTATTGTTTAACAGTATGATACATAGTAATGTATTTCTACGTCCATCACCTACTGAAATCGTTACCAAATATGAACAGATACTACAAAGTCATGGATTATTGGATAAATATAATATGAGATTTGAAAATCATTTATTGGTAAGTGTAGATGATTCCGTAAAGGAACCTGAAATGCCAAAGGCTATACAAACATTCTTAGAAGAATTAATACTTACCTGTCCAGAGGGTAAAGAAATAAATCCAACATCTAATCGTTGTATAAATGTATGCAAACCTGGATTTGAACGTAATAACAAATTTTTGTGTAGAAAAACGAAAGCACAGAAAACACAGAAAGCACAGAAAGCGAAAAGTTCAAAAAAATGCCCAGCTGGAAAAGAGTTAAATCCAAAAACAAAACATTGCAATAAAACATGCAAACAGGGATATAAACGTAACAGTGAATTCAAATGTGTAAAAGATAAATAAAACATTCATAAAAAAATATAATAAATTTGTATATGAAAATTAAATATACAAATTTAGCTATTATGGTACGTTTCGTAAAATCGCGGAATTTACTTAACCAAAGTATTACACGGTGTGTAGGGATTTCAACAATAAATAAGGAAATTCGCGTATATAATCCAGACAAACAGATTATTGTATACTCTCCGTCAAAAAATCATACTTATAATATAAAATAACTCGTTTATACCTCATCCATCCAGTTATCTAATTCTTCATGCTGTAATTTTATAGATGATGGCCGACGGTTTACATTTTCTTTTGCTATACGTCTTTCCAATTCTGTTTCTTTTTTATCCCAAGAATACAGTAATTCACGATTTGCATAATTAAATTGTCTATTTTTTATGAAATAAGCATTTCTTGATTTTGTATCCATAATTATCTCAAATTCAGTTACTAATGATTGTTTATCTTTTATAATATCTTCATAATCCTCATCTAATTCTTTGCAAACTGCTTTCCATTCTTTAAATTTTTGAACAGGGTCTTGATGTATCCATAAATTCTTTGCTCCCCATGGACCAATTACATCCATACGATGGTCTAACTTATTGTGGAGTAGTGAATATTTTTCACGTAATATTTGAATTTTTTCCTTTATTTCGTCCAATTTATAGTATTTTGAGATGGAAAGAATTAATGAAATATAAGTTGCAACCGTAATGGAAAATATAGAAGATACTGTATCTGGAATAGTTAATTGTATTCTGGTTGCTTGAATAAATCCAGATAACGTAGAACAAAAAATAACAGATGTTTGAATATTATTTACAATTGTATTCATGTCATCATATTTTAAATCAAGCAATCGTTTATTATCTTTACACTCTTTCAAAATGATTACATTATTTCTTTGCAATGATTTTAATTCATTACTAAAAACGATGTATTCAGTTTGTTCAAACCAATTAATATTATTATTGTGGTTTAAGTATAAGTTATAATCGGTTTCTTCATTATTTGTCGGGTTGAGTTCCGCAACTGCTATTTCTTCTGCTGCTGGATTGGCTTCTTCTTCTTCTTCTACTTCTACTTCTACTTCTTCTGCTGCTGGAATAGTTTCTTGATTTGCAGTTTCAATATTTAATGATACATTCTCAGTTGGGTCATCTGTATTTAATTCATTATTATTGGTTGACATTGTAATTACATTACAATCACATTATATTTTATAAATTACAACATTATTCTTGTAATTTACATACCTATATTATACTAAAGCATATCAACCGCTTTTAAAACGAAGCTCCAAACGAAGAACCTAACACTCCATTTGCAGGTGCTGGTCCCATGTTCATCATATGACTATTCATTTCTGTATTTACATTTCCACCTTGCATCATGTGATCATATGACTCCATAACTGAGTTTTGTTGTGTAGTTGCTACTGGTCCTGGTGGAAACATACCATTTTGCATACCGCTCTGGTCTAAATAATCTGCTTGACTTGACATGTGTTCTTTACTATTGGGTTTTTTACGTACACCTTTTCCTTTCATACCCTCCTTGTAATCAGGTCCATTCCACAGTTCATGTAAACGGTCTACTAAAATATTAACCTTTATACCTAATTTAGTTTGAATACTCAAAACAATGATTAGAAACGCGAGTATAACATTGGTTAAATTCAATGTCTCATATTTAAATCCACTATAGGTTGGTAAATAATTAATAATACGGTGAATAAATATAATTCCACTAAACATTACTACCAATTGAATAAATACTTCCAATAAAATCTCAACCGATGATTTCTCGGGGTCTGCCTCCGGTACAAATCGTTGAATTAATTTATTCAACATAACTACAGGCACGACACCCATGGTTGAATATTGAATTACATTTAAAACCTCTGCATTACTTTCTTCGGTCATAGAAAATACATGAGACATAAATGTCTTTCGTGTAATATCTGCTGTTTCTTGTAATAGTTCCATTCTACTAATTCTATAGAAACCCATTAGAAAATAAAAATATTTGAGTTCGTCTAAATCCCAGTAAAACTATAGTGAAATGGATATAAAATTTTTGATATTATGCCCTCATTGCCCCCTTTATCTGTGGATGATATTGATAATCAGTAAGTTTGAAATCTTCAATTACATAATCATTAATATTATCTCGTTTATTTAATATTTCTAATGTAGGAAATGGATAAGGTTCACGTGTAATCTGCTCTGCTGCTTGGTCAAGATGATCATCATATAAATGACAATCTCCACCATAATGGATAAATTCGTAAGGCTCCAAATCACATATTTTTGCTACTATATATGTTAATGCGCTATATGACCCCAAATTAAATGGAATTCCGAGAAATTCGTCATTCGCGCGTTGATATAGCAAACAACTTAATTTATTTCCACCAGTTACAATAAATTGAAATAATATATGACACGGTGGTAAAACTCCTTTATCCATTTGACATGGATTCCAAGCTGATATTATATGACGTCGTGAATTTCTGGTTTCTGGATTCTTTAATTCATCTATTACTAATTGCAATTGGTCTATACCTTTTCCTGTATAATCCTCATTACAAGAACTATATGGTGCATTAAAATATCTCCATTGAAACCCATAAAGTGGACCCAGATCACCTTCCGCATAATGTTCTAATCCACGCGATTTCATATATTCGGGTGTTGAATTTCCATCCCAAATATGTACCTTTTGATTATTCAATATTTTATTATCTGTATCACCACGTATAAACCATAATAACTCTTTAAAACAAGTTTTCCAAGCAGTTTTTTTGGTAGTTAATATAGGTATCTTACCATTCTCTAACGAGAAGTGCATAGCAGCACCCACCCCCCGAATTGTTTTCCCATTTCTACCTTCTTCCAACTGTCCTTCTTGTAACAAATCCTGAAGTAAATTAATATATTGATATTCTTCATGTCTCCCCTTTGTAATATCCCTATCTTTGTATTTATTTATTTCAACCACATTTTTCAACATTTTATATATATTATACAAAAAATCATTTAAATAGTTTTACATTATTTGTATATCTAAGATGTCATCTAACGCAGCTGCCATACGCCGACGCGTAAATACACAACCACTACCACAACAACCCAAACCAGTTGATAACCCACCCCCCCAGCC
>TARA_B110000285_G_scaffold136137_1_pt1 | contig 15816 bp, 18 predicted proteins | sample TARA_B110000285 | Tara Oceans TARA_B110000285 (sample SAMEA4397756) | marine metagenome | biome: Polar Biome; feature: [SRF] surface water layer (ENVO:00010504); material: water (ENVO:00002006), including particulate matter (ENVO:01000060) such as... | depth 5 m
AGAATACTTTGGATTTGGATTTATAGCCGGAGGTATTATTGTAGGTGTGTTAGGGACTATTTTTGGAAACATATTTTCAGAATTAGTATTAGATGAAATGAGAGTAAATAAATTTGGTTATCGTGGCACAGGCGAGAAAAGTAGTTTTTGGGAATTGGATGGAGAATAATGGGGCGAATCCGCAGATTACTCTACAAATTTGCTCTTTGGGCAAAAGTTCCTGATTATACCATGCATTTTTTTGGATTAGGCGATGAATAAAGTTAAATAGAAGATAGGACAATGATTCAGTATGCCTTTTGATACACTTTACAAGAAAGATAGCAACGGTTCAGTTCGCACTTGGGATATTAGGGTAGAGCGAATTTCAGATGATATGTATCACATTAAAAGACGCTCTGGTGTAGAAGGTAGCGAAAACATGGTAGAGCCTGAACCACAATATGTGACCGAAGGGCGACAAAACCGCACTATTGCAGAACAAGCCCAAGCAGAAGCCCAATCCAGATGGCTTAGAAAATTAGATGAAGGTTACAAATTGACTCGTGCTGCGGCAATCACTGAAATTAACATTTTACCAATGTTAGCCAAGAAGTTTTCCCAAGCAGCCCGTCACATAGAGTATCCTGCTGCCGGACAAAGAAAGTTTGATGGAGTCCGATGTTTATCCATGCAAGCCGCAGGTTTTCCTTCTAACATTGTGTTATTGACTCGTAAAAACAAAGAGTTCGCAGGAATGAATTCACTTCGTAGCGAAATTGCACTATTGAATCTACCACCCAGTATTGTCTTAGATGGAGAATTATATTCAGATACCCTAACTTTCCAAAGAGTTGTGGGATTAGTTCGTAAAAAGCCAGAGAATTTGTCGGAACAAGATAGGGCTGATTTAGAACAAGTATCGTATCGTATTTACGATTTGATTAACTTAAGCAATATGGATATGACTTTTGTAGCCCGATACAGGTTATTACAATCTCTTCTTGGGGCAGTTCCATCATCTCAAACTCCTCGTCTAAGAATTACCCGAAATGTGAGGATTCGTAATGAAGAAGATGTTACGGCTTACTTAGCATTATTTGAAGAAGAAGGATTTGAAGGTTTGATGGTTCGCAATTTAGAATCACCTTATGAGTTAGATAAGCGTTCCAAGCATTTACAAAAAGTCAAGACTTTTATTGATGCAGAATTCCCAATAGTAGGATATTATGAAGCCACAGGAAATGATAGAGGAACTCCAATTTGGGAGTGTGAAGCACCTAATGGAAGATTATTCCGAGCAAGACCTATGGGAACTTTGGCTGAAAGAAGGGTATTATGGGCCAATCGGGACAATTTAGTTGGCCGACCATTGACAGTCAGATTCTTTGAATATACTGATGATGGAGTGCCTAGATTCCCAGTAGGAGTCACCATTAGAGATTATGAAGGCGAAGAATTTGAGGCAACTGGTGGTTGGATGGGACTACGAACTGCTGGTGGACTTGATGAAATGGATGAAATGTTAGGAAGAACAAAGCGAAAACAGCAACCTGCAAAAGAATCCGATGTAAAGGCTGCCGAAGCACCATTAGAAGATTTATCCCAAGACGCTCGTTATGAAATTAAGGTTTATGTTCCCTCTACTCAAGGAGAATCAGATATTTCAGAAGAAGATTTTGAAGATAGAATCCTCTTTGTGCAAACTGCATTATCTACTTTATTCGGAGGTTATACCTCAATTAATGCCGAAGGAGGATATATCGGTGCATCTTCTAAACTCACTTCTGAACCAGTAGGCGTAGTTACTACTTGGGCCACACCTGAAGCGTATGAAGAGAACCTTAGTAAAATAGAAGAGTTATTGATGTATTGTAGAGAACTTTGGGACCAAGAAACAATTGGATTTGAATTTGAGAATGATTTCTTTATGTATCCAGAATCTAATTTATTTGAGGCTGAAGAAGAATCAGAATTAACCATTTTTTACCAAGTTAAATATCAAGAAACCGCTCGTTCCGAAGATGGAGTGTTATTTACCACTACTGCTGATTTAGACGCTGCTTTAGAAGAAGCATCAAATCTATTAGGTGTCGGTGTCTATCGGGCAGAGGTATATCGTTTGACTCGTTTTATGATGCTAAGTAATGTGCTACTTAATACAGATTTAATCTTTTCTGCCAAATACAACTACTGGACCACGAATACACCAGAAGATAGCGCAACTGTAGAATCCATTTCCCGCCGATTTCCAAATCGTGACCGAATGTGAACAGTAGTATTAAATAAGTAACATCACAATAGATTATTATGACTGAGATGACTCCAGAGGAATTCTGGGCGACCTACTTACTCAATCGTAAAAATGATTATTTAGTTTCTTATCGTCAAGACATTGGAATAGAGTATAATTCCAATGCTGCTTGGTGGGATTCATTAGCAGAAAGAGAATGGTTAGTTATTCAAGATAGATTATCTGCCGGATTTGGAGTGACGCAAGCCATTAAACAACAGTTAGGAGAAGATTTCTTTGAAAGAAACTTGTTAGAAGAACATAACATTGTTGATAGTGACTTTGTAGAATATGAGATTGAGGGAGAATCACATAAACTCTACACAATTTCTGATTTTTTGATGCTATCTAACCAAGGGATTTTTAGAGATACTTCTTTTTTGATAGACAAAGAAAGGAAGTGGGAAAAGAAAACAATTAAACAGGTAGAGGAATATGGTTATATTAATGCAGGGTTTTATCCAACTAATGAAGCCACATATATTATTTTTGTGATGGAGGACCTATAATGAAACCAGAAGCCGATTGGGAAAGATTATCTGACCCGCAGATGATAAGTGCAAGAAATATGATTTTGTTGGCATTATTTATTGAAGTAGTAGTTCAAACCTTTGCATTACTAGTTTCTCCAACTGCGTGGTGGACTTGGCAACTGCTTGGATTTATTACTGCCACCAATTTAGCAGCAGTTATCTTAGCAATTATGGCACAAAAAACTGCTAATGATATTGGAGCCAGCACTAAGTTAGCCTTTACACCATCATTTTACAAAACCATGACCCTACTTTCAAAATTTCAAGAATACTTTGAAGAAGAAGCCTCCAAACAAGGTCGTGATATGACCGAAGAGATGGAAGATGTAGCCCCTAAAATGTATGGTTTGGTTCGTAAGTATTTAGATAACAAAGCCTTAGATGCACAAGTGATGCCTCCAGATGTTTCAGTCTTACCGGCAGATAATACCTTAGAAGATGATGCACTATTCCGTAACTCTTAAATAGATAATGAAACAAAATTATACTATATGGGCGGAAGCACTGTCTTGAAGGAAATGCTTCTTACCTTTGGAGGTGCTTTCTTGATGGCGATGGGCTGGACAGCCATAATTATGAGAGATGGATTGAAAGAACCTGCTGAATTTATAGAGGTTATGCAAAATCATTTACAACAATATGCTGGATATTTTATTTTATTTGATATACTTATTTTTGGATTGTTGATTCGTTGGATACATTTAGCCCGCAAACCAAAGGCCCTTATCAATGTGTGGGAATAGTTTAACGATAGATTGAAATAGTAAGAGTGACTTATAGTAATCATAGGAGATTGAGCATATGGTAAATCAAGACCCCCAACCAGAAGTATATACTACAATTCACGATTTTCCAGTCGCAGTCGCCGCTGGAACTCAGAACACAGTAAATATCTTTACGAATCAAGCAAATAATGAAGAACTTAGGATTTATGCAGTTGCCGTAGATGTTATTTTGTTGGATGCTGCTGGACTTCAAATTACTGCAGTTACTGACCCCAAGTTTTCTATGCCAACTGACTTTACTTTAACTTGTTCAGTCGGTTCTAACAATGTTCCTTCTAACGCTTTTGACTTAGGATGGATTTATGGACAACAAGACCAAACCATGAGTTTCACAGTTCCGGTTTTGGCTTTGTTCCAACAGCCACTTCAATTAACAGTTACTGCCAACTCTGGTGTCGCCGCATTCGCTTATGGTATTGGTGCTCCAGTCCCTACTGTAGCCACAGTCCGATATAAAATCAGCCTCATTAGCGAGTTAGCGATTCAAAAGATTGCTGCACGGTCTATGTGAGGGTGATTCTAAATGGTTAATCAAGACCCTGAACCAAAAATTATGAGCACAACTCATAACTTCGCTGTTGCGGCTGCGGCTGGTGCTAACTTACCAGCCCTAACCGTTATACAACAAGGTATCAACACATTTCAATCTAATAACGAACAAATTACTATCTATGGATTGGCTGTAAATGTAATTCCTTTAGATGTGAACGGAAACGATTTAAAAGCAACAGTAGGTGGTCTTAATCCATATTATTATGCTTATCAAACACCTGGAGGAACCACAGGCACATTCACCGATTTTGATGTAAAAATACTTGTGGGCGGAAATCAAATCCCTTCTAACGACATTCAAATCCAAAGAATGCTAATGCCAGGTGCAGAACAACAAAGATATATCAGTTTTTCATCACCAATTTTAGTTAGGTATCAACAGCCACTTCAAGTTTTAGTAGAAAACAATGTAGTTATTGCCCCACACCAAATGGGTGGAGTAGCCACAGATGTTAGAACAGTTCGTGTAGTGATTAGCCTACTTGGACAAAATGAAATTATCAAAAATACGGTGGTGTATTAAAATGGTTAAGCAAGACCCTGAACCAAAAGTGATTACTACTGTCCATGATTTTCCAATTACTGCTGCTGGAGGTGTGGCTTTAGCAGGAGGAACTTCAATTACAGTCAATGCATTTACCAATCAATTTAATAATGAACAATGCACTTTTTATGGCTATGCTGTAGATGTTATGGCATTAGATATTAATGGCAATCAACTTAATCCTACTACTTCTACTTGCCCTTATTATTATGCTTACCAAACACCAGGAGGAACTACTGGAACATTTACAGACTTTGATGTTAATTTTTTCGTAGGAGGAAGCGCAATTCCATCTGATGATATTGGAACTCAAAGATTATTGATGCCCAAAGCCATGCATAATCAACGCTATATTTCTTTTACATCTCCAATATTAGTTCTTTATCAACAACCACTACAAATTATGGTTAAAAATAATGTAGCCATCTCTCCACACCTAATGGTTGCTGCTGGTTTAGATGTGAGAACAGTTCGTGTTAAAATTACTTTAATTGGCCGAAATGAAATCCAAAAGATGGTTCAGTAATAACAGAAGCCTCAAATAGCAAGGATACTAATATAGTCTTATGATGCGCCGACAGGTTTATGAGTGGCGAGGCGTAATGCCAAGTCAATTTTCACCTAATCCGTTTTCTCTCAATTTGCACCCAATTCTTACTATCAATCCATTTATTCCTGCTTATACAGCCAATCGTAATGAGCCAGTAGAAATATTTGTAGGTGGATATGGAAGTAACTTAGACATTCCTGCATTCGTTACTGCAGAACAATTTATTGTAGTTGATGAATTATCTGTTTGGCCTCCTACAGCATCTTGTCAATTATGGGTTAATAATGAATTGTATTTTCAAAATCCAGATGGCAGCACCCAAACAAGTGGAGGTCATAACATTGGTATTTCTGGTTACACATCTTCATTTGGTCCATCTGGAGGAACACAATTTCAACCACTCGGTTGGATTCCAAGTTGGTCCCTTAAAAAGACTCCACTTTATATTAAACAAGGTTCTACTTGGGGTGCTTATTTTTATCTGAATGATTTGAATCCATCACAAGTAGTAAAAGATATTACTACTAATACAGGCAGCATTCAAACTATAAATTATGCGGCTGGTAACATAGTTCCTGCCACTGATGGAGATATATGGATTCCACGAGTATATTTAGAATATGTTTTATTTGATGGTTCAGACTCTTTGATTGCATTTGAACTACTGGAAAGAAATATGCCAATTACGGTTGAAAGTGTGATGGCTTACAAACAAATGTTAATTCGTCACCAACTAATGGCAGATATTCATGAAAGAAAAGTTAATGAAGAAAAACTAAAGTCTATTCCTAAGAGGTTTTCCTAATGACAATAACTAAGCAAAATTATCTTTGGTGTCTTAATCCACGGCGACAGTTGGCTTTAGGAAAACCATTACCCTCGCCTGGAGAACAATTTTCAATCTTTGTAGGTCCTTATGGAGAAGCGGTATTGAATGATGCAGAAAGACAAGGAGATGTTTTAACAGAACCTAATTTAATGAGAGAAGACCATTTCGTAGTGATAGATGATTTCGGCTCAACTCCAGGCGTAGCCGCAAATTGGGTGCGAAACCCTGCTATATTACGAACTATTAATTGGGTTCCAAATGGCTTCGTTCAAATTGCTTTAGATAATGTTTGGTATTATCAAAATCCAGAAGATATTAAATCTTGGGGAATATCTGGCGATGCATCACCATTCCCAAAAAACATTACAGGTAATTTTGGATACTTATTAGAACCTAATATCTATGTGCGCCCATTTGAAACTTGGGATGTCAGATATGTAATGACTAATCAATTTCCTAACTTGGTCCTTTATCCATTTGATGATGGATGTTTTGCCAGCGTTTATGTTCAATATTGGGAATTTAGTGGTTCAGATTCATTAATTTGTGAAAAATTAATTAGTTTAGGAATAGAAGTCACCGTAGATAATGTAGAATGGTTTAGACGACAGTTATTGCTTAGTCGGGGATTAGATGTTACTCATTGGGAATGGTATTTAGAACAATCAACTAAATATTGGGAAGGAGAGCGAGAAAAGAGTCGGAAACCTGATGCTCCAAAAATTGTGCACCAAGATAAGAGGACTAAGCGAGATTAGACTTAAATATCAGGAACATCAAACAAAGTATGAGGTCATTTTATGCCAGATGGTGATACTAACGAAAACATCCGCAACGCAAAGCGGGCATATAGGAAGAAAGCCTTTCAAACTAACTATTCTTTGAAGGGAGATGCTGTGGATGCTGCTCCAGTGCCATATTCAAGTTATTCTACTGAAACCTCTGTGGGAACTCAACCGCAGAGAGCCGGTATTGACCCTGGAACATATAAGCGGCCAGTTCGCCCATCTATGGAAAATCTAAATCTACACCCAAATAACATTGATAGTAAATCATATCCGTGGCATTTAGTTCCAAAATCTAATTCGGCTAACTTAATTCAGCGTCAAGTAGTCAATTTAAATACTCTTCTACAACCTGGTGGAGTCGCACCCGCTTTAGGTTTCTTAAATGCAGGACAATTCGTAGATTTAATTGTTATTAATGCTAATGATGACAATATCTTAGGGACTCAAACTTGGGCTGCCCCTGCTGCGGGTGCTGGATTAGATACTGCCTTACAACCTGTGGCTTCTAACTTACCTTCTACCACCCCGCCGACACTTCCTGCTACTGCTGGAACTGGTGTGGGTTCAACATTTTTCCCTGCTGCTGGTTCTCCTGTCACATCAACTGGTGTGCAATTTACAGGAAATTCTCCTGGTGGATTAGCCACAGGAAATCTAAGGGCTGGAACAGTCACTGCAACGGCGGCTGGTCGTAAGAATGAATTTTATCTTATTGCTAAGTTTGGACATACTCAACCAACTGCTGCAGGTGCAGCAACAGCAGCCTATCAAATATGGGTAGATGGAGAACTATCATTTTCTTGGACTAACTTCCAATGGGCTGCGGTCACACCACCGAACCAAATGTGGCAATTTGAAATACCATTAGTTTGTGAAAAGCAAATTGTGTTTAGAGTAATCAACACAGGAGCAGCCGCTGGTGTAGATACACTTACTGGCAATGTCCAAGCATCATTCGTTGGATGGAGTGAACAACAAAATGGATTTACTGATACAAACCGTCAAGGAATGGAAGGCGGAGTTTGATGTATAGCATAACATACATCTTTTCTATGTTAAAAAGAGAGGATTAAAATGTCTAATACCTATTCAGGAACGGGCGGTGCAAGCGGCTTAGAAGTCAGAACGGTTAATTTAGCAACTGATTTGTTCGGTATAGATATTATTGAAGTTTCTAATGGAACTTTAACTGTTGGCACTTCCCCAAATATCGCTGTAATCACCACAGGTGGAGGCGGAGGTGGTGGCGTAACCACTATTGCATTTGGAACTACAGGATTAACCCCTGCTGCTGCAACTGCTGGAGGAGTAACTGTTGCAGGAACTTTAGTAGCCGCAAATGGAGGAACATCTTTTAGCACCTATGCTCAAGGAGATATAATTTATGCTTCCGCAGCCAATACCTTAGCCAAATTAACGAAAGGAGCCGCTGGTCAAGTTTTAACAATGAATGGTGGTGCTACTATCCCAGAATGGGCAGCACCCACAGGAGGTATTGGAGGAACTATTGCAGATACTCAAGTAGCCTTTGGCACAGCAGCCGATACCATTGGTGGAGAACCAGAACTCACCTATATTGATACCGCAGGTAGCCGAAAGTTTAACATACTTGATTCAGATGCAGGAACTACCACCGTTCTTTATCCACTAAAAGTTTCTCGTATATCCACAGGAACTGCTGCTGTTGGATTGGGAGTCGGATTGGAATTTGAGGCAGAAGCCCCAGCCCAAGCAGGTGTAAATGTAGTTGGCTCTATTATTGAATCTATTTCTACCGCTGGAACAAATGCTGCCACCACTCGCTTTGATTTAGTTATTAAAAATCTAAATGGTTCAGCCGACCCAGCCATAACTAATGAAGTGGCCCGTTTTACTTCAAATGGCGGATTTACCACTACCTCATCCGTTGCAGCAGGAACTACTGTTAGCGTAAATCCAGACGCTGGTGGAACAGTCACAGTAGGAGGCACAGGAGGTGTTTCCACTACTGATGGACCAATCAATGCAGGAGGAACTACAGGAGCCATTACTGCTAGTGGCACAGGTGGCGTTACTGCCACAGTAGGAAACATTGATGCCACAGCAGGTGCTGTTTCCGCAGGAACCTCAGTAAGTGCAACTACCACAGTTTCAGCAGGTTCAACCGTTACAGGAGCAACAGGAGTCATAGCAACCACAGGTGGTGTATTAGCCACAGCAGGAAACATTGTTGCCACAGCAGGAAACATTACTACTACCGTAGGCTCAATATCTTCAGCCACAACCGTCACAGGAGGGACTGGAGTTATTGCTACTACTGGAGATATTTCAGCCACCGCAGGTAGTATTTCTGCAATAGGGAGTTCAAGTAAGATAGCATCAATTTTAACAGAAGCAGTAGCAATTGGTAATACCGACTTATTGGAAATAGCGAAAATGGGTAAGGTTATAGCATTGGCTGGAGATACCTATACTATTGGGACCTCAGATATTGATGCTGCTATTGACATTGGATTTACTTGCACTTTTCTTTCTTATGCGGCTCTTGCCACCGTTACAATCGCAGGAACTTGCGATGGAGTTGTAGCAGGAGGAGCCATCAGCGCAGTGGGGTTCACTTGCCCTCAAAATGAGCCATTTACCATTACAGTAGTAGGAGCATTACCAACAGGATTGGCGGGTGGGGTTCAAGTATTCGGAAATGTAACTCCGTTGTGAGGTTGATTAAATGTCTAAAATTTTATCCACAGAAACGCCATTTTCTATTGGGGGAAACACACGACCCCCATCAGGACCACAAGGGGTATCACTAACGGGGCCTAATGCTCCATATTCTTTGGCTTTGGTGTCTGCGGTAAATCCAGCCGTTATGGTAGGTGCATCATCTCCAACTGCAGGACTCACAACTAATCTATTACTTGAAGGTTTCAGGTATCCAGTTGAGGCGTTTCCTGGTTCACCAGTTACCAATCAACAAGCCCACATTGTTTCCTCTATGAATTGTAATGCTGGTTTTGACAATGCTGCTCAAGAATATAGTATTACTTGCTCTTTTTTCACAGAAGATGGAGTAACCCCCCTTATTTGCGTAGCACCAATTCCAGACCCTGGAGCAGTAGCAGGACATATATTTGAACTTAACTATTCTCAAGCATTATCTGTAGATGGTTCACTGGCTCCTGTTGCACAGTTCTGCCCCCCATTATTGCCTACTACTCGTAACGCCAGTATTAACTTCACCTTAGCCGCACAAACAGCAGAGTCAGGAGCACCAAATAGATATGTATTTTTACCTGCTTTGAACCCAAATCCTGGGGCGGGCTTCATTATTCAATGGGATACAGCCTTAACTGATGCATCGGGCTCATATACAGTCCTTAACTATCGCCAATTTTATCAGTGGATTTGATTAGATTTAAATAGAAAGAATAGCATAGAGTTATTATGTCTGATGAGATTATTACTAACGGTGATACCAAGAAAATTGAATTAACAATTTCAGAAATTAACTTTATCTATCATATGTTGGACCGATTTCCGATTCAAGGAGTAGAAACTGTTATGCTTACCAATAATCTCATTCTTAAGTTGGCTGAACATTATATTCCTCCATCCGAAACTGAATCTGAAGATTAGACCCAATCTCCAGTCCCACCACCAGCCTCTTCAGGAATGGGTTGGTCGGCATTATACTGCCAATACTTTAGTTCTGAATACCCAATTACATTACCATTATCATCCCTTAAAATAATTCTTGATAACACATCAGAAGGAGTATCTTCCTCTTGTTCTGGACTAAGATAAAATCCCCTTTCTGCTATGCTTTGCAGAAATTCTATCTTGCTATTTAGATAACTGGCAGCCATTTCTGGAGTTCTAAATGGAATTGCTAAATATCTTTCCGCTCTAATCCTTTCTGCAACTGCCTCCCCATCTTCAATATCGTTGTCAGTTTCAATTCTGTCGGCTGCCTCATCCGCAAATCCCCACCATTGATACACAATAAACATTCGTGTAGGTGCACCACCTGATTGACCGACTATATTACTCATGGCTTCACTTAAACTCTGATTAAGATTTTGAACTTGGTCAGCATTATCGCTCTCCATTTGACTCAGAGACTCTTGAGCATCATCTAATGCCTGTTTTACCGCTTGAGCAGCCTTTTGAACTTCTGATAGATGCTCCTCATTAATTGCAGCCTCACGAAGCCAATTTATTGGTCTTGGAAGTCCCATTTAACTCACCTAAAAATGCTCAACGCTTAATCCAGCCATATCATCTATAACTGCCATATCAGGGTCATTTTCTAAGTAAATATTTTCATAATCAGAAGAAGCACTTAATTTTAAGACATTTTTATCTAAAGCCATATCAAGTCCGGCCAGAGTTATCATGGTTAGCCCTACACTGGCTGCTCCTACAGAAAGCCAATCTTGAGTTTGTAATTTTATGGTTCCAAATCGGAAAAAGTCAATCAATCCAGTGCCAATCAGCACACCAACGCCCCATCGGAATAAACTTTGTGAGTCAATCATAATTCTATCTTATCTCTGCCGCTATTTTAAGTTATGGGTAGATTGATATAGCAAGCGCAACTAACATACATTATGACTGAGATTCCTACGATAGTAGAAGTTCACAGTAAATTAGTGGATGTTTTGGAACTCAACGATGTAGTCCAGTCCGATATTGCAGAAATAAAGAAGTTACTCAAAAGTCTAGTAGAATTACAATTAAATCTTAAAGATTCTAAAGATTTGCCACATACATCTTTAGATGATGGCGATTCTATGTTTAGTTAATTTTCTATTAACTTACTTTGTGATTTGATGGTCTTATCTTCAAATGTTTCTCTAACCCATTTTGATACTTGCAGATATAATCCCTCTGTATATTCATCTGCTCCAAAGTTATTTACTAATTCAGCCATTAACCCATCATATTTTGATACAGAACCATGCGTCACAGTGAGAATCAGTCTTCCATCACAAAGTATATCTTCCATTTCGCCACTAAATGGATTCTCTTTAGATTCTAAAATCAACATACAGCGACCCGATAGAGGCGGTCTGCGATAAGAACTGCCACATTTAGGACATCTTACCTTTTGTTGTCCAAAAGCCCGTAGATTACCTCTCATATCTCTGATAAGGTGTCTTTGAATCAACCTTGAGGATTGGTCTTTGTTATCTACCGACTCTAAACACTCTCCCAAAGCAAATTGAGCCATAGTTTTCTCTCGCATTGAATCTAATGTGTTGTAAGGGTTGTTAGGAGGGCTTTCAGAGCAATCTGTGGTATCATGAGTAAATAAGTGACCTTCATACTGTAATGGAGTCCCTAAGACCGTCTCTACGATGGTTACACCTACCTTTAGAGCCTCTTTAGCATCTGGAGGAGTTTCAGAGTGAGTTAATTCATAAAAGGCAATTGGATAGTGGTCCACAATCTCTACATTTAATGCTTCCTTATCAATTTCAGAAGGAACAATTTTAGTAGTCAAAATAAGTGGAGCATCCATGAGTCCGCCACGATGTCCAGGTAGGAATCTTTTACTAAAGTTAATCAAACCATCTAACAACAATAATACGGCATCAATATCGCCGTCACAATTTCGTCTTTTGGCGGCATGAAAGAAAGGATGCCCATAATGGCCTTTTATATTAGCAAATCCAATAATACGGGATAAAATAGCACCGCTGGTATGTGGAGCAATACCCATAAGATAATGTCCGATTAAGTCATGAATAGTTTCACACTTGTAATGGGCATCTACTCCATAAAAGTTTTCCAACAAATCATCCATATAATTAGCCGTAGCCAAGATTTTCTCACTACAATTTAATGGCAATACCACATCTTGAGGTCGTAATTCACAAATATCATCAATAGTAGTGGCTTCATAGCCTAATTCTTGCGCTTGCTCTACCGTCATACCAATTTCACGAGGTCGGAAGTGGGTCATAGTAATATCTACCATGTCAAAACGAATAGTTCCATCTCGGAAAGTAGAGATTCCATGTTTATATCTCATTATGCCCTTCATAGGATGTTCCGGTGTTTTTTCTCTGGAAGTTACTCCTTTTACTCCTTTTATTTTACCATCGGCAATACCGGCTATTTCTAATGAATCTTCATATAAAATTCCAGTGTTTAGTTTTTCTTGTTTTACTCCTACAAATCTTGTTTCTATTCCACAACAAACACACCAAATAGTTTCAGTTTCACATTCATCGCACATTCTGATACCAATTTCTGTTGGGTCATTATTATCTGCGGCACTTCGCATTAGTCTGGTTGAGCCTACATTAAATCCCACTGGGTAATTACAATGAATTGCTGGTTTCATTTCACGCAACTTAGAACCTTCAGGTTTGCCCATACGACCTCCGATTCGGATAGATACCGGATTTTTGATTTCGTAATCATTTATGTCATTCATAAATTCTAATCCCGACTCATAAATATCCAAGTTAATTTTGAGCATATTTTTAAGGTTCAGAATATTACTTAGCACAATATTTGATTTATCACCTGAAATAATTCTATCTACATCAATGTCAATACACAGTTGTTTAGCAATATCGCAATATTGTTCTTTTACAGTAGCCTTAGAGCCACAGGCAGACAAATCACAGTTATTCATTAAATCATATAATTCGTTTGCAGACACATCTCCAAAATGTGCAATATATTCTGGAGCCATCGGAACACCAGACTGACATTGTTCTACCGCTTCTTCAAAATTATTCGGATAACTTAGCCCTTTTTCGGTTAATACCTGTTCGTGCCACTCGTGAACATAAGGACTTGGGGCTAATGGATGGTTATTTTCCAAGAATTCTCCTACAGGCACTAAAAGTTCTCCTAAATCCCAAATCTTCTTGATGTTCCAATCAATATCTGTGGGTGCTACATCTACAATATCATGCCTATCATGGATTCTTCTTGCCGACCCATCTAAAAATTCTACATAAGGACCTTCTATGGTATCACAAGGAGTTACTACAGTAGCCTTTCCAGGTCTTTCATACTTCATTTGAGTTCCAATAATAAGAAATCCTCCCAATGCTTGCATTGTAGCAGGATGAATAGAAGTAGTTGCTAATCCGGCTAATCTACTACGACCATATCTAAGTCTAAATCCTCCTTTTTCCATAGGTTGTCCAAAGATTGGCCTTCCTGCCAATATATCACTAATATATTTTTCAGAAGGTTTAATGCTGTTATCTGCATCTCCAGATTTATTAGAAGTAAATTCATTTAACCAATTCCATTCTTCAAATCCTAATGCTTCGGTATATTTCAAGATTTTAGGGGCTTTCAATACTAAACCCTCACACATAACTAATAACATTCCCTCACGAACTTTATTGGTTTGGACACGAGGAAGGTCACGCTGACCAGATACTTCGCCTCCTACTCCTTCACCATCAATATAAACAGGACAGTTATAAGCAATAATCTCTAATTGTGGGTTAGAGGGCCTGTATTGTAATCCACGACTATATTTGGAAACCTCTTCTTTGTATCGTTCTGCTTCTTCAAATGTGATTTGAGGAGGAACTAAATTAAACTCACGCCTTAGAATATCTCCAATAAGCACCGATAGAGCCTGTCCTGTTCCTCCTGCGCTACGAATAGGCCCTGCATAGTTAATGGCTAAGGATTGCGACTTATCACGATTTTCTACAATGCGACAAGAAACTACACCCTCTAATGGAGCCACTAAGATTCCTTCAGTAAGAATGGCTAATCCAGCACAGATGCCATGATAAATACAAAGTGAAGTAAATACTTTATCTTTAATTTTACGAGGATTGTCCTCAAATAACTTCATGGTTTCTTGCCAATTAGAGGTAATATCATCAGAATATTCTATATAGATACCCATGCTATCACAATCATCACAACCACGGTTACGATTATTGATTTTTACTGCCCCAGTTCCATCACAATTTGTGCATTTAATTTTCTTGCCATACAAAAAGGATTCCGCAGTTACAATTTTAGCCATATCTAAGGCAACCAATTCCCGATTTCCATCGTGGGATTCTGTAAGTTCCCTAATTTGTTCAGCCGTATTTCTTCCACTTAAAAAATCTAATAGTTTCTGGCAACGGTCTGCCAAATCAAAGGCTTGAGGAATTTCTACAGATAAGCGAGGGTCAAATCCCTTACTGCGAGCCAATTCTGCAACTTCATAAGCCGCATCACAATCTGACTTTAGACGATTGATATATGTATCATGCGTCCATCGTGTCATGACCTTTTATAGTCGCATCACCTATTTAACTACACCTTATGAATCAAATCTGGAGTTGCCAAAAGGATTTCTATTTATCTGAGGGTTGTAATAATCTGAATAGTCGTTGTTTGAACCCTGTGTGATTTTTTTCTTATATTCTGCTATCCTTTGGGCCGTCCTTGCCTTTTCTGCATCAGTAAATTCCACAAAATTATCCATAACTTCATCTATGGTTTTGATTTTATCATTTACTAATTTCAAGTAGCCACTTGCACCCTCTGATTTACCATCAATGTATTCCACTAATACATCAGCGTTATCTTCTTCATTACGCTCCCATTTCATCTCATCTATGTCATCACCAAACCTCATTCTCATGTGGTGCATAATTGCTGCTTGGGCGTGTTGCCGTGAAGGTGCCTCAAACAAATAGGAAGCCAAACCAACCTGTTGAGTAGTAAAACTCCAAATTAATGGTGTCTGTCTAATCCAATTTATAATGTTCATTCGCTTACCCCACACTTTTTAATATGCCGTAGCATAGAATCTTGATTGTAGGCTTTTATCCCATTTTTACAAACTGGGCAGGTAATAACCAATCCAAATTTTTCTAAAGTTATATCTCCACGAGATTTGATAGTTTCGGTTTTATCTTCATACAGACATTCAAAACAATGCCATTTCTTCCCTTTGGGAATTATCTCTCCACTAAATAATCCAATGCTGCCGCAAG
>TARA_B110000285_G_scaffold235423_1_pt1 | contig 15807 bp, 16 predicted proteins | sample TARA_B110000285 | Tara Oceans TARA_B110000285 (sample SAMEA4397756) | marine metagenome | biome: Polar Biome; feature: [SRF] surface water layer (ENVO:00010504); material: water (ENVO:00002006), including particulate matter (ENVO:01000060) such as... | depth 5 m
TAAACTTACCGATGATAATTTCGAAGGATTTTCTATGAAATAATGACGATATTATGCAAATATTATATTTGTATAATATAATTAGTATAATATAAAATGAGTTTAAATATTCAAAAATTAAAAATAACATTGAGTACCAATTTACCAAATAATACAATGATTGAATTTACAAAAGATGTATTATATCATCCCGAAGATAATTCATTTGAAAATATAGAAAAATATCCATATATCACAACAATCCAATTGTACCCTGAAAGTTATTTATCTCAGTTGCAATATGACGAAGTGGTAAATATATTTTTTAATAAAGGGAAGTTTGAAAGAATGTTAATTGAAAATAAACCTAAGAATAATGTGGATGATATTGATTTCATTTCTAAAAAAAACGTTATGACTATGTTGCAATTATTATTTTCAACAAAATATTTCATAGTAAATAATATACATCAATCATTGGATATAATAACAAAAAAAGATTCTGATAATTCGTTATTTTATAATCCATTTAATACCAAATTTTCATATATAAAATTAAACGGGAATCCTTATACTATAACTAAAACAGTATGGTTAAATGATACAGTAAATCATCCAAAGTATAATGAACTCATAAAAAATGTGCATGAAACGATTGAGAATTACAATGAAAATGATCCGGATGGTTTAGACGATGAAAAAAAACGCAGTGCAAACGCTGTAATACAATTTGACGAAATATCATACTACTTAAGAAATAATATATTACCAAAACTACGTTTCCCTTATCGTGAATCTTCAAATAAAGAAATACAAAATATGATTAATATGGAACCAATCGGAAAAATGAATGACATTGTGGATAATAATTACCCATCAAAAAGAGATTTATATAACGAGTTGCATTCTAAATTGTCACCTAATCAAAAACAACGATATAAAGAGAAACTAGATATTTTTTCTAGTCAAATTGGTAAGTCTGGAAACAAATCGCAATATTATAATAATATTGTAAGTTTTTTAAACGATGTCGATAATAAGTTTTATAATAAATTTAATAGTTTATATGAACGATATTTGTTGAATGATCAAGATATTCCAATCGATAATAAAATCTTAGATATAGGTATCGATAATATTAATCAAAGAAGTAAAACCGATCCAAAAAAAGAAATTTTTGTTTTACTAGATTTAATAGAAGGTGAAGTGAATGAAGATAATAAAAAAGATATAGAATGTCCTTATACAAATGATTATCTCGGTAATTTACTCAACAATCTAGTTTATAACGAAGATTCTATGACCGTATTAGATAAACCTCGTAGTATGTATTCAATAAATGATAAAAAATCATCAATCGCGAATAACTCTATTAATATAAATACTAACATTAAAAATAAAAAAACAAAAAAGAACAAAAATAAAAAAATAGTTGACAATGATTTGTTTTATATGCAAATTTTTAATAAATCTGATAAAGAAAATAAACAAATATTAGATAAAACAAGATCTATTTTACCAGATTTCGATGATGTTATTGGATTTATACAAAAAAACAATAAAGAACTTTATAATATAATACAAGAATCATTATCTAAACAAACAAAAACACGCCTTTTCGTAGATGTACTTACACGTTTAAATAGTCGTTATACTACTGAATTAAATATATTAAATGCAAAAAAAAATACACCTAACGTATCTCCTGATAAAATACAAGATAAAATACAAGATATAATGAAATATGAAATATATAAACAAATTATAAAAAATATAATGAAATATGAAAATAAAAAACCAAATACGATTGGCAGTGGTCGTTTATTAAAAAATAAAAAAAAAGTATTTAATAATATTACAAAGAAGAATAACAAATAACTATGATTTTTCTATCCGACTATATTTTACTTCTCTTTTTTGTAAAATACAGCCTTTCCTTTTTTGAATTCTCCAACTTGATCTCCGATATCCTCATCGTCTAATACTGCGTAAATAGGTCCATCGGTTTCATTCGTTGTATAATAAGATTTTTGTTTGATTGTAATTTCATATACCTCTTCTTCTTCAGATTCTTCAACTTCTACTTCTTCTTCGTCAGATTCTTCAACTTCAACTTCTACTTCTACTTCTACTTCTTCTTCTTCAGATTCTTCTTCTTCAGATTCTTCTACTTCAACTTCTACTTCTTCTTCGTCAGATTCTTCAACTTCTACTTCTACTTCTACTTCTTCTTCGTCAGATTCTTCTACTTCTACCTCGTGTTCTTCTTCTACTTCAACTTCTACTTCAACAACTTCTACTTCAACAACTTCTACTTCAACTTCAACTTCTTCTTCAGATTCTTCTACTTCTACCTCCTGTTCTTCTTCAGATTCTTCAACTTCTACCTCCTGTTCTTCTTCTATTTTTACTTTTTCTACATCAACTAGATCTACTTCATCTGATACAATAGTTTTCGATTGTTTGTTATTATTTGTAATGTCTTCTTCTTCATATATCTTATAAACAATATTTTCGTTATTATTTTTATCATTGTTGGTTAAGTCAACTTCTTCTATTTGTTCTTGTTTTACTTCTACAAAATTAGTAGTAGTTGTTTTACAGCAACCAGCACAAGATTTTCGCATATGACGACATCCGCAACAACAATTCATAGAACCTTGTTTATCTAGTAGACTTTCCATCATTTTTTTTAAAAGTTCATTTTCTTTGACTAAATCATTATTTATTTTACCTAATTGTTTAACTCGTTTAATAGCACGTTGGACGAATGGTATAGTCGAAAGCGCACGATAATTCTGATGTAATTCGTCATTAGATACCATAATGATAGTATTATATTGATATCATTATAAAGACCTTATTATATCATTTTCAATTTTATATTTACCAATATATTTTGGACCAAGTCGGAGGGAATAAATCGGTAGTATTATGGTTAAGTGATGGTCCAAACCATATATTCGGGTAACACACAATTTTATTAGGATTATTGTTAAACCAAGCAGCCCACCAACTATACGTACTATTCGCGATTATATTATGAGAACACATACTCATTAATAGTAATTGTTTCCAGTCTTCTATTTTATCATCAACTTTTACAAAATCAATATCGGGAAATCGTATAGAAAGAGTTGAAATCATCTTAGATACCTCGACATTATCTATATCTTGACAAAAATATAGTATACGATATTGTTGATCGTGTCTCATCGTTATATTACATATAGCATTATAATAATAGTTAACTGGCATAATAGGATGACAATCTTGAATATTTACATAATCACCTAATCTGAAATGCATACTAATTGTTTTTTTATCAGTAAAAAAATCAGGATATTCATTTTTAATAGTTAGTTGTTGTTCCTTAAGGGATATCATATTTTGTATAGTATCCCAATGTTTATCAAAATATTTATAACTTTGATAATATCCAAATAGTAAATTCGTTGAGTTTGTTAACATAGGGATTTTGTTATATTGAAAACCGCGTTCTTTATAAACCGGCATATGTAATAAACTATCATTAGTGACGTTAATATTTTGGTTATATGTAGTTAAATTACGTAATCCAATTAAAAAAGAGTCCCAATACGTATTACGAACAGTACCACAATGTAATTGAGATACATAAGGTAATACGACATTATGTGTGTGTTCTATTCCATAAGCAATCGTAGCGAACAATTGAAACAATTGATTACCTAACCCACCCATTAAACGTATTGATAGTATATTATTCATTATATATAAATAATATATTGTAATGTTTAAATCGTTTCATTTATAATCCAAACGTTTCTTTTATAATTTCTGTTTTACTCGGTCCTTTCTTTTTTTCACTTTGTCGTTTGACTTTATAAACCCCCGAATTACTTCCTGTATGTTGCTTATTACAATTATTTATAAAATCTTCGGTTTCTTCGTGTAATTCGGGCAATATACGTGTCATAGGTCTATCTATAACTAATAGCATATGTTCTGATTTTAATAATTTTCTATATTCTTGAATTGATAAGTTACCGTAGTATTTATCTAATAAATAATAAGGGTTTGGTGCGGGTTTAATGTTATTTTTATAATTATATACTTTTCCATATATTTGATTTAACATATGATATCTCTCGAATTTTACTGAATCATCAATATTTTCTTTCATTAAATATGCTGCACCACATTCGGGTCGACAAAATGAGCCATACCCATATATAACATTATCAATATCATATCGTGGAATATAACAAGCCGGATTATCATAATCATATGTACACCAAAAGCAAGCTACCTTCTTATCTGGATACTCAGATTTATATAACTGAAGTTTAATTTCCTTTAATTTTAAATTAATATCTTTCATACTAATATTATCAGTTTCGTCTTCATCATTTGATTCCAATTGACTATTTAAATTTTGATTACATATATTACATATATTAGTATTAATCAATTTATTTTCAAAACTATCTGTATGTTCTAGGTTATTTGTATTACTTGTTAATAAAGGATCATATAATGAAAAACTATTGATAGCGGTATCATAATTAGAAACTACGGGAGGTGCTACCGGGTTATATTCTAATGGGTCATTTACATATTGTTTATACATAGTATTATTATGTAATGTCATATCATCCATAGAACATTTCAAATGAAGAATTACGTTAGCAACGCTGATATTACTATCAGTTTCACTAGTTTCTTTTGAAACTAGCTTTCCGCCTTTTGGTTTACGTCCACGTTTTTTTAGAACAGGTTCATCGAGTGTAGTAGACTCTTGTAGTTTTTCTGATATTGCTAATAATTCAGACTTCTTCTTTCTTCCACGTTTTTTTTTAATGGGTTCTTCTTGGTTTGGTTCCATCAAGTTATATGGATAAATAATTCAAATAACTTTATATTGTTTATTAAATGTATTTGGTGTAAAATCATAAAAAATATTGAAAATGTTGTATGTATGGTCTAAAAATCATTATAACAATCTCTACACATAGGTGCGTAATTACTAGAACCAATCACTACTTGTTGCTCTTCCATTGATAAACGTTTTGAAAATATTGCTGGTAGCTTACATCGAAGACAAGTAGCAGATAATTTTGTAATTTTGTCACATATTGGTATTAAATCTAACATTGTTCCAAATTTGTTACGTTTGAAATCTCCATCTAATCCGCAAATATAAACGTGTTTTTTATATTTTTCAACAAGTTCATATGTAGATTCATATAAATCGGAAAAGAACTGTCCTTCATTAATAAGAATAATGTCATAATTATGTATACCGGGTTCATCGCACACATCTTTAATTTTATTCGCAAATACACACGGTATCATTATTTGATCGTGTGTAGATAACATAGAATCGTGATATCGGGTATCTCCTGAATAATTAATTACCTTTATATTTTTGTTTTCAGCATATTTTTCATTGTATATATCGATTAGTCGTGTCGTTTTTCCTGAAAACATAGGTCCAATAATCAATTCCAAATATCCAATTAATCCGTTAGACATTATTATAAAGATTCGTAGATAATTATTATGTAGTTTTTACAAATATATATTTGAAAACCCTAAATTCAATTTTCTAGATATATTCAAAATAACTAACATAAATAAATAAATGTATTATATTATATGACATCTTCAAAGCAAAGTATTCCATGGGTGGAAAAATATAGACCAAGTGAATTTGAAAATATCGTATTAGAACCTACAAATCGGATAATTTTTGAAAATATAATTGAAAAAGAGTATTTTCCGAATTTATTATTTTATGGTCCACCTGGAACAGGTAAAACAACAACAATAATTAATTTAATAAATAAATACCAAAGTCAACATAGTAAAATTAATAAAGAAAATATAATTCATTTAAATGCGTCCGATGAACGCGGTATCGATATTATTCGTAATCAAATACAGCAATTTGTAAAAACTAAGAATTTTTTTGAAGTGGGTATAAAATTTGTAATATTGGATGAAGTAGATTATATGACAAAAAATGCACAACTTGCATTAAAATATTTAATGCAATCGACAAATTATAATGTTAGATATTGTTTAATATGCAATTATATAAGCAAATTAATAGATTCTTTACAAAGTGAATTTATTTGTGTGCGATTTAATCAATTACCAGAGAGAGAGATTTATAATTTTCTAACAAAGATTTCTGATAAAGAGAATTTACATTTAACCGAAGATATAATACAAACTATTCAAAAAACATACAAATCTGACATTAGAAGTATGATTAACTTTTTACAACTAAATCAAAATTTAATAGAATGGAATAATAGTATTATTACTAACGATACCTGGAATAACATTTACAAACTTCATAAAAATAACAAAAGTAATGAACTAAAGCAATATATACAAGAAATAAGTATAAATTATAATATTGATAAAAAAAGTGTTATAATAAAATATTTCAACTATATTATTCGTAATAAAATTAATTCCGTTACGTTATATTTTTTAGACAACGTACAAGCAATCGTTCATTCAGACAAGACTGATTTAAATACAACTATAGATTATTTTTGTGAAAATTTTCAATTGTCTTATGTATAAAATTGAAATAACATAAAGGGTTCTATACTATTTAAACAGTAATATAAAATAATATGTCTAGTTTATTAGATGACGAATGGAATAATTTCTTAACAAACCCAGAAACTAAACAATATAATAATATTGGATTATGTGAAAATTCAAATACCGAAGAAATTCCTGTATCTGATATAAACCAGGTTGTACCAAAATGTCAGGATTTATATATTTCAACAACAACAAAGGTATTATTTTTGAATCAACCAATCGACATACAAGATATTTATTGGAAAATCCCAATTATTGATTATTGGAAACCGGAAGAAGGTATTTTGAAAAAACAAATAAAAATTGTTTCAACAACAAAAGAAGATTTTGAATTATATCAAACAAAACTGAATAATATAAAATATTATAATGAAACTATTATAAAACAAATAGATAATCCAGAAGCAAGACGAATTAAATTTAAAGATGAGCGTAAGATAACAATCGGTATGTCTAAAAAAGATATAATGACATGTCGAGGTAAAGTAAAAAATGCGTTTTACAATTGCTTCGCACTTATTATTCGATTTAAATTAGACAATGTATTTCGAGAAATACACGTGAAAGTATTTAACACTGGCAAATTGGAAATACCCGGAGTTCTAAATGATGATATGTTACATACGGTAAAGAGAATGATTTTAGAATTACTAGTACCTTATACGAATAAAAATCTTGTATTCTTATATCATGATATTGAAAGTAACGTATTGATTAATTCAAATTTTAATTGTGGATTTTATATCAATCGCGATAAATTACAAAGTATAATGAGGAGTTCAAAGTATAATATTGAAACCGCATATGATCCATGCAGTTATCCCGGAGTAAAATGTAAATTCTATTTTAATAATGATTTTGGATTTAATACAACAGAACAGCTAGGACAAATCGTAGATACAGATAGAAAGATGAAAATGAGTGAACTAGATGATACTAAGAAATATACAGAAATATCGTTTATGATATTCCGTACGGGAAGTTGTCTCATAGTAGGTAACTGTACTAAGCGTATATTAGTATTTGTATACGATTTTATAAAACAACTATTATACGATGAATATTATAACATTTGTGTACAAACTCCGAATACAGCAATAAAAATAAAAAAAGAAAAGGTACGAAAGAAAACGATCGTACTAACTAATGATTATTATAATGAAATTATGCAATAATTACTTGGAATATAGCCAGGTTACAAAATGTTCGGTAGTAAGACTATTGAATTTATGTTTAAAATCCTGATTATTAAACGATATTTTTTCAAATACTATTTCATTTTTTTCTTGTTCGGTTATGGAACCACTACGTATTCTTTTCGTTTTTTCTATTTTGGAGATCATACATGTTAATAATTCCATATATTGTTCTGTACTTATTGGGAAATTTTGATGTATATATTCTAAATAATATGTTGTAAAATCCAATCGTTCGATATTTATTAAATATTGTTCTAGAAATCGTTCACATAATTGGATTCTAAATGAAAAATTATATAGATGGCTATTCCAACATAAAAATACTTGTATAAATTTCGATATTCGAATAAAGAGCGTTCTCCATTCTTTGTCGCTAATATTGACAGAGTTACACGATAGTGTCATTATATTTTCTAATGAATTAGACTTATTAGATTCATTTCCATCATGCACCTCAAATATAGCCTTTTTATAAACAAACAATATTGCGTCTTTGTGATTGAGTGTATGTACTAGATGTGATTGATTAATTTGTTCTAGATATTCTATAAAATAATAGTATGTTTGTTGTGCCTGATAATATGCTTTATCCAGTTGTTTTGTCTTTAATAAAGTATATTCAAAGACACGATGGATTGATGTTATGCCAATAGATAAACTCATTATTAATTGTTTTGATGCTAGTATTGATTCTGAAGTTTGTATTTTAGCTATAAATTCGGTTAATACTTGACAATATTTTTCTATAATTTGTTGTTTATTTGTTTTGTTAGAGTTCATCGGTTATAGGTTATATAATATATATATTTATCATTATAACTATTTAAAGTAATAATGTGTATAATAATCTATATTGTTAAATGGAAAAAAATTCTACTACATCTCCTGGTAATTATCGATTACCTGAAAATAATACTCTTCAACACGTAACTAAGTTATCTATCGTTGAGGATAAACCAATTCTTATGGATTATTGGACGTCTTCTATCGAGAAGGAATCATTAATCGGCGTAAAAGATACACAAGAGAAACTTCTTGTAAAGAGTGAAGATGAATATACTAGTCCTATTTCTAAAATTTTCAAATCTGGTTCTGAATTTATTATAGTTACAGAAAACTCTATTTATTTGGTTGATAAAGAAATTCCAACCAAGCGTATTTCAGCTTAGATATCAGTAAAATATAATTCTGTATTGAATTATATTTTATGGAAGGCATTTTGTGATGTTGGTTCGTTGTTCGTCTGTCAAATTGGTTGGAAACTCAACGTTAAATTTAAAAATGAGATTCCCTACGCGATTACCGCATTTCATACCTAATCCATTAAATACTTGTTGATGTCCCTCTTTAATAATTGTAATTGGATTCGTATTATTCATTGCTAATTTTTTACCGTTTATATGAACGAACTCGAACGAGAACCCACATAACGCATCTTTTAACGATATGTTTTTATCACACTGCAAATTCATATTAATTCTTTTAAATTCTGTCGTATTTATTATACGAATAATAATTTTTACATCACCTTTAAGTTGTTGATTTTGGTTACCTATATCTTTCATTATAATTGTTTCGTTATCATTGATACCTTCTGGTATTTCAATCATATATTGTTCTTTTTTCATTTGTCTATTATTTTCTGTTTGAATCCACGTTTCAACTTCTATAGGCATGGTACATCCAGAATATGCTTGTTCTAATGATATTTCGATAGTTTTTGTAATTAGTTGAGGTTTTACCATACTTGTACTACTAGTAAAAATGTGTGTGGTTGAATTTCCATCCCGAAATACCTGTACGTTAGGCATACCACTATGAACGTTCATTCCATTAAACATTTGACTAAAAATATCATTCATGTTTCCAAAATTAGCATTCATATTTCCAAAATGCATCGGTCTAGATACACCATTTAATTTATTATCGTATTGTTGTTTTTGTTCGTTGTCTCCCAGTATTTCGTATGCCTCGTTTATTTGTAGAATTTTCACTTTTGCTTCTTCGCTTGAATTTCTATCTGGATGATATTTCAATGATAAACTACGATATGCCTTTTTTATTTCATTTTCATTTGCGTTTTTATTCACCTCTAAAATTTCATAATGGGATGGCATACTAATTATATATATTATTCGAATCTTGTTTTTATAACATTTTTACATAAATGATATAAATTCAACAAAACATATTATTATTATTATGAGTAAAAATACCGATACATTTATTAACAAATATAAACCTTATTATATCAATGATTTTTATATAAAAGATAGATTAAAACAAACATTGCATACATTTATTGATATTGATAATTTAAATTTATTATTAGTCGGTAATAATTGTTCTGGTAGAACCACTCTGTTATATGCTATTATGCGTGAATATTATGAATTGTCAAAATCGGATCCATTTCCTGAATATAATACATTATTTATTAATAATTTGAAAGAACAGGGAATCCAATACTTTAGAAATGAAATGAAAACATTTTGTCAGTCAAGAAGTTCTATACATGGTAAAAAGAAATTGGTAATTATTGATGATATTGACAGCATTAACGAACAAAGCCAACAAGTATTTCGTAATTATATTGATAAATATACAAATAATATCCATTTTATATCTGTATGTAGTAATCTTCAAAAAGTGATTGAAAGCATTCAATCCAGAACACATATTATAAAAATAGACCAACCAACATCAAATGATATTACAATAATTACGAATAAAATTATAGTTAGTGAAAATATAAATATAGATGATGAATCTAAAAAATATTTAATAAAGATATCTGATAATTCTATTCGACTAATAATTAATTACCTCGAGAAGATGTATATATTAGGAATTCCTATTACCATTGATGTTTGTAAAAAGATAGTTTCAAATGTGTCAGATGACTTGTTAGAAAAATATATAAGGCATTTGCAAAATAACGAAATAAACGACGCAATAAAAATTATGTACGATATATTTGATTATGGATATTCAGTGATAGATATTTTAGATTATTTTATTTCATTTGTAAAACAAACTTTAATTCTAAGTGAAGAACAGAAATACGAAATTATACCGTTTTTATGCAAATATATTACTATCGTTCATAACGTTCATGAAAACGAAATCGAATTAGCTTTATTTACAAATAATTTACACGAATTATTGACATAAAGACAATTCACAATAATATAGTAATATGTCAGAAAATAATAATATCATTCATTGTGAAGAACTTGATAGTGTTGTAAAAAGTGTATTGAATCAATTTGTAATTCGCGCAAAATTTGGACAAATGAAATATGGAACTAACCTAGATCGTACAGATCTGTCTACTGCAGAATGGATACAACACGCACAAGAAGAATTAATGGATGGTATTTTATATTTAGAAAAATTAAAACAATGCAGTTGTACCAATGAAGAATCCAAAAAGAAAAATGATTGATAATCTATGTTATTGTTTTAGGAATTTTATATAGAGTATTATATAATCACGTTTTATGAATTCTCAAATATTTAAAGAAAGAGTCCCACTTTCTATTTTATTCTCATTACTGGATGATATTGCATTAAAAAAAAATAATTATTATCTGTTTGATATGAACGCATATAAGAAAATGATATATAATGGATATCATATAAAGTTTTGCGAAATTCTTAAAGAATATTACCATAAAGGGAAACAGTTTTATTTGGATAGACAAATGTCATATAATACATTCACTACCATATTGAGACAAATATGTAAGCATGAAGCAATTATGTTTACTTCCAAAATTAATTACAATAAATCCAAATATAACATAGATTACACTATTTATTTTGAATAAATTATACACATTACCGTATAATTTATGTACTACTATACTATACTATAAAGACAAATGTTATTTAGTTCAAAAAACACATCTACATACATATTCACATTAGGCATTGTTTTTATAGCAAGTTACTTTGCTAATAAATATAAACAGAACTTCGAAACCAATGACGAATATGAACTAATTAAGAAATACTTATTGAATGATTCACCTTTATATGGATACAATCGTCCGAAGATATGGATTCATACAAAACACGAAGTAAATGCTCGTAAATGGAAAGATTTTTACTCTCGAAATACTACTGATCTAAATCAACCATATATTCATTTAACAATCAAAACTATTATAGACCACTGCGGTAAAGACTTTAATATTTGTTTAATTGATGATGAATCATTTAGTAAATTAATTCCATCCTGGGAAGTTGATTTAAGCAAAATAGCTGAACCTCATAAATCCCATTTTCGTCAATTAGGTATTCTTCAATTAATATATTTTTACGGAGGGATGAATGTTCCAAACTCATTTATCTGTACTAAAAATTTAAAAGCATTATATGAAGATGGTACTTCTTGGGATAAACCGTTTGTATGTGAAAATATAAATCGTAATACTAATCTTCTCAAAAGTACAACCACTAAAAATTTTGCTCCTGATCTGTATTTTGTGGGTGGTTCTAAAAATAACCAAGTTATTTTGGAATTGATAGAATATTTAAAACAACGTAATTCAAGCGGACATTATTCGAATGATAACGAGTTTATTGGTGATACTTCTTATTGGTGTGATATCGCAATTAAAAATGAAAAAATGAATTTACATGGTGGAGAATTAGTAGGTGTTAAAAATAATAAAGGAAATATTATACTTTTAGAAAATTTAATGGAAGAGGCTTATATTCATTTTCATCCCAACTCATATGGTATATACATACCTGCTGATGAAATATTAAGACGCCCAAAATATCAATGGTTCGCCGTATTATCAAGTGAAGCTGTATTAAAAACAAATGCTATTGTTTCAAAACATTTACTTTCTAGTATTGCTGATAGTGAGGATATGTATCAACAAGATAAAGAAATACGTAGCGTAGTAACCATTTAAGTTATGTAAAATACAATATAAAGTTTTCGCGATATTATATTGTATAATGGAAGAAAAATCGGAAGAAAAAATAATAAAATATTCGATTGACGAATGTATTTGCAAATCATCTAATACAATAACTAATATTTATGAAAAATACAAAGAAGATGATTGGATGTTATCAAAAATTAATTCTTATATTAATAATCAACTTCCTAATGTAATTGATAATATTAAAACTACTCACGAGCAAAGAATCGCACGTATTGAAGAACTTACAAACGAACAAGATAATTTTGTTCAATCATTTTTGAATGACAATCAATATTTTTTTAATTCAGCAACAGACAGGTTCTTTTATTATGATGGAATTCATTATCAAATTATTAATGAAGATGATATATTACATAAAATATTAACAACGATTACACGAGGTAGAAATTTAATGTCTTGGAAACAACGAACAAAAATACATATTATGAAACGTATCAAAGAAACCAGTCTTATCACTAGTATTCCTGAATCTGATACAATTCAAGGGGTAATTGATTCATTATATCCTACATTATTTCCTAGTAGAAATGAAGCTAAGTATTTTCTTACCATATTAGGTGATAATATTCATCGTAAAAATACAAATCTGATACATTATATTAAATCTTCATCAAGGCAATTTATTAAAGAATTGAATCATGTTTGTCAGTTTTTAATTGGAATAAGTGTAGGTCAAACATTCAAAAATAAATATCACGATCATTCTTATAACGAGTGTCGATTAGTAAATATTACCGATACTGTTCGACATGAACACGTTTGGAAGAATATTATTCATAATATACCACTTGACATTATATGCGTTGCATCTCATTATTCTATACGATATGGTTCATCTGATGAATTTATCATAAACACAAGTAACGATAATGAACTGTTATTTTCAGCATTTTATATAAAAAATATGGATACCAACCTACTAATTACAAATTTTATTACTGAGTATCTAGATATTACATTGCCAAATGAAGGTTCTATAACTAATATTATACCTGAAAATTCGGATGGATTGATTCGTGCACCGCAAATTACTTGGAAAAATATGCAATATTTATGGAAACACTTTCTCGATACTAAAAACTTACCGCATATTATGTTTTTAAATACATTCAAAAATCTTCTCCTTGAAAAAATAGGAGTATATTACTCTGAAGACCAGGATTCGTTCATTGGGATATGCAGTAAACACCTACCCGCTATTCAGAAATTTTTATATTTTTGGGATGAAACTATCATATTAGATGATTCTGAATTTGATTTTGAAATTGAAGAGATTGTTTCATTGTTTAAAAAATGGTGTGGTATTAATAATATTGGTAGTATAAATTTAAACGATAAACAGATTATAGACCTAATCCAATATTTTTTTCCATCAATTGATATTGAACGAGACAAATTTATTTCAGGCATTCGATGTGAATTATGGGATAAACAACTTGATATTCAGACAGCATTAGACAATCATAAAGAGGCATTACGAACTAAACACTCCACAAATGGTATCACCTCACCCGGATTAAATAATATGGTATCAATCTATGATACATATACCTATTATTGTAAGTTTTTTTCATCAAGTTCTTCCTTAATTGTAAGTAAAACCTATTTTGAAAAGTATATTTTTGATAACTTTGAGGATTATATTGTTGATAATAAATTTTTATCTCAAGAATGGTACATTCTCTAAATTCTAATATAATTTACATGTCAAACTATATTAGAATTAATCCTTCTTCACCTTCTTTTTACGCGTCTTGCTATTCTTCTTTACATACCCAAATTTACCTTTCTTTGCTGAATATCCGTGTTTTTCTAAACGCATTTCTTTTTTTGCGGTTTTATGTTTCTTTGCGGAAACTAGTCTACCCCATTTATTCATAATTATATCATCTTTTGTAAGCCCGGCTTTTGTTTTGTATGCAGTTCCGTTATATACTTGTTCTCTAGACCCAAATAATTCTTTATATTTTTTACCCTTTACTGTATATGTTCCATCTTCGGCGCGAACTGGACGTTTCATATTTTTATTATATACATTAGATATATTTTTATTAGACTTCTTCCAACTGGTGTAAAACATAATCTTCTTCTACTTGCGTTACTTGGAAATGTTGTTTCAAAGGAATATCTAAAGTATATGTTGTATCACCTGAGAAGACAATCTTTTCAGTGTTACTTCCAGTAAACGCATTTTGATAAATATTTGTTACAGTATATATATTTCCGTTATCATATACGGTTGATGGAATTATTATACTTCCGGTCAAATTTGTACCTAATACTGTTCCATTCGCTAGATTACTAGTGTTATCACCAATTGCTACAGTTGTATCCGATAATATTGTATATTCCCATAATCGCTGGACCGATATATTGAAACTTTTTGTAAAACTATTATTTGTTTCATCCGTACTTGTAATATTTATAATGTAAGTATTATTTGGTCCATACGCAAATGTATAATTGCTTAATAATTTGTCATTATCAATTGAAAATTTGCTATCGTCTACAGAATATGTAAATTCGGTTGAATCCAAATCATCGGTTGTTAATGTAGCTATTTCTTTTCCGATTTCATAACCTTCATATATTCCAGATGCCGATATTTGAATATCAACGGGAGGATCATTAAATATCAATATTATATTTGACAGAGATGTATGTGTTACTGTATTATTATTTGGATCAGATGATACAGATGTGACACGTAGATATTTATCAACGTATCCTTGATCTTTGGGAATCGCATAAGACTTATTTGTTTCACCTTGAATATTAGACCAAGATGAATCATCCGTCGATAACTCCCATTGATAAGTATATGTTAATTCACCATCCTCATCTGTAATATTACTTGTATCTGCTGATATCGTTAGACTTTCCATAACAACGCCAGATATGTCTAATTGTCCTATAGTTTGGTCGTTTACGTTCAATACCTGAGATGATTGGGAAACAAAGTTGGTTGTACCTCCACGACTATCCATTGTAACCGCAGTTATACGAATGTATTTATCAACCAAGCTTTGATCGGAAGGTATGTTATAACTGGC
>TARA_B110000285_G_scaffold62874_1_pt1 | contig 15757 bp, 5 predicted proteins | sample TARA_B110000285 | Tara Oceans TARA_B110000285 (sample SAMEA4397756) | marine metagenome | biome: Polar Biome; feature: [SRF] surface water layer (ENVO:00010504); material: water (ENVO:00002006), including particulate matter (ENVO:01000060) such as... | depth 5 m
CGCCAAAGGTATCCTTGGCGCTAGCTAAGTCATGCGCACAAGGAATGAAGACATTATTCTCTTCAGGGATGCCGCGCTCTCGTAGCAATTGATTAAACACTTCCGGTCGTTCGCCTGCCTCTTGCCCCTTAGCCAATCCACAAAGGAATCCAAATCGCTCGTGCTTTTGCTCAAGCAAGTGCTCAACCGCATCGATCAAACCAGCTGAGAAATCGATCTCAACCGCATCAAATGGAAACGGTGCATCGTCCAAGGAAGGCCCCGTCATCGCGACGACAGATTTGCGCGCCTTCTTCGCCGTCTTGAGAAACTCTAGGTGCTTATCGAGATCGCTGACAAAATACGTCACCGCATCGACCTGACGATCCAACATCGATTCGAGGCAGTGAATCTCATACTCAATATCGTTTCGAGTATGTTCGATGATCAGATCGTAACCATGCGGACGCAGTGCGCGCTCCAGGTGATCTGCAAACGAGGTGTAAACAGGATTATGCAAATCGGGAATGACCAAGCCGACGGTTTTAAAGCTGCCCATCCGCAAGCCCAAGGCAGCACGGCTAGGCTTGTAACCCAACTCCTCGGCCGCCTTAAAAACACGCGCAGCGGTTTCTTTAGAAGCCCACGAATTCGGGCGACGATTTAATATCGTGGAAGCCGTATTGGGGGCAACTCCAGCTTTTTCAGCAACATCTTTTAGGCGGGCTCTCATTTGTATTATTAGTAATTTTTACAAGTCCTTACTCTGATAGAACAAGGTTAACTACTTATAAGGGGCAAATTTCAAAAAAACCATAACATTCCACATTTTTGAACGTTACGTATTCTCAAAAAAACCAACACATCCATAAGTCACCTATTCCCATCAACTTAAACAGACAATAAGCATTGGCTTAAACAAATACAACCCCAATAAGAATCATTTCTTGACAAGCCCCTAGGCATTGATTCTTGTTCAGTCATCGCATACGACCTCATGCGAAATGGGTGATTTGCTTGCATTTAGCTTCGTTGCAATGCGGCGCCGCAGATAAAACTTTTCATATAGGGTTATATTAGGGGAAGGGGGCGGCCTTCGGGCTGCCCCCTTTTTGTTGCCCCATCAAGGGAAGCTTCGCCATTGCCTAAGAAAGCCGAGCAGTAATTCTCAGCACTGAGCTGTAGACTCAACCAAACCACACTCCCCCACTTCCATGAGCGCGACTCACATTCCCCATATACCAGGCCAAAAGAAGGTGCCACTACGCACCAAAGTCACTTGGGGCTTCGGCGGCCTAGCCGACAACTTCATGTTCAACACGCTGACCGCGCTCGGCACGCTGGTTTACGTGACTCATTTTAATTTCAGCGCCGAACTCGCGGGCTTGGCGCTGGCGATGCCTCGACTCGTCGACGCCTTCACTGACCCGTGGATCGGCAACTACTCGGACAATCTACAGTCAAAGTATGGCCGCCGGCGCCCGTTGATGTTCATCGGTGTGATTCTTTGCGCACTACTACTGCCGCTACTATGGACCCCCATCGGACTCGATACGGTGGGCAACCCGTGGCATTCGAACATACCATTCTGGTATGTCGTGACGATTGGTAGCCTGTTTGCGGTCGCTTACACTTTATTCGTGGTGCCCTACACCGCACTTGGTTTCGAATTAACCCCTGACTATGATGAGCGGACACGGGTCTTAAGATGGCGAATGTTTATCGGACTCGCCGGGTCGCTCGCAGCGGGCTGGCTATTTAAATTGGCCGCCAATGATCTGTTTCCAGATGTTGGAGTCGGCGCCTTTTGGGTGACCATCGGAGTGGCAGGCATCGTCCTCGTGTCTGGCCTCATCCCCACCTTCGGCTGTAAGGAAGAACTCGCGATCGAACAACAGGAGCCGATCAAACTGTTTGAAGCGATCAAGTATACGATGACGAACAAGCCCTTCTTCATCCTCTTCGTTTCTTATGTGATGATCATCATCGCGCTCTTCTCCGCTCAGAGTATCGCCCCTCTGATCATGCTGGACTTCGTTTTTCAAGGCAGCACACAAGCGCTCGGCACATTTACAGGGCTATTAACGACGATGGCCGTTGCCCTTTCCTACCTCAGTATCTACTTCATCGGTTACTTATCCGTGCGATTTAATAAACGCACGGCCATGATCGTTGGGCTGATCTTTGTGGCGACCGGGAACGCGCTTAATTTCTGGGCAATGGATCCACGCTGGACATGGGCAATGTTTGTCGTCGGCGCCATCGCTTTTATCGGCATGCAAGGCTGTTGGCTAATGATCGACTCAATGGTCGCAGACGTCTGCGATGACGACGAACTGAAAACCGGACGCCGCCGCGAAGGCATGTTCAGTTCAGTTAAAGGCTTTGCCCTCAAGGCGGGGCAAGGACTCACCTTCGGTATCGGCGGCTACATGGCAACTGCTGCGGGGTATGATCCTCTTACGATCGAAGCAGGCGGACTCGACACGGACATCGCAGTTAGAATGAAAGCCCTCCTGATCGGCTTCCAGACCATCGGTTTGATCATCGCCATTGCTCTCATGTGGTTCTACCCAATCAGCCGCAAACGCGCCGAAGCAACACAACGCTTACTCGAAGCAAAGGCGAAAGACTCTGAAGCGACTGTCTAGGCGAAGTGCTTTACGCGGTGAGAATAGCGTCGTGCTGGTCATTGAGCACAGAAACCATCAGGAGCAGGGTTTCTTTAAGGACACCCACGTCTCCGGTGCCGTAACAGGGGTGTCCTCAAAATCCCTTTTTCAGCTTAATAACGGATCACAGGTGCTTCTAGTAAGCCTGAAGGGAAAAATTCATAGCCCTCCGTGTATTCGGCTCCGACAGTGCGAAAACTAGACGGCGCTGTGATGACAGACTCTTTGGGGAGTCGATGGAAGGGACCAAATAAATTTTGACGCGTGAGTGTCACATCGATCCTCAATGTGGGATTTGCTGCGGATGCCATGAAATCAGCCCGATATGGAGGGAACGCTACAATCGCTTCATGAGTCGATTCGCGAATGCTCACACAGGCAGCAGCAAACTCAGACAGTTCGCAGACGAACGCGTGGCCCTCATCGATCTGCGGCAATTGGGTCAAATAACTGACTGCACCGGAATAAAATACCAATCCTTGATCGACTAGATCTCCGAGCACCAACTGCTCCGGTAAGGTGCCCATGGTAAATCCGTCACCACGCTGAGTAACACCAAAATCACCGAGTAAATAAACGGCTTCAAGATCCGTATCCGAACGCAACTTTGTGCGCAGACTCAGTGTATTGCAGCCCACCTGCAATGATTCGACAGCCAACGGCAATCGTTTCAACGCAATATCCATCCACGACTCCGGGGCCTCTGGATTTGTAATTGATTGACCGTTAATCGCGATTTCCCAGCGATCCGGTTGCTCCAGCACAAGTTCCAAGGCAGGAGGGATCACTTCGATATCAAAGGAAAATTCAAGTTCAAGATCAGGGCCAGCGACTGGCGCCTCATCAGAGCACCACGCCTGAACCATCGTGCCAGTGCGCAAAGGCCAATCAAGCATCTCGCGAATCCGATTATCGACGCGAAGCACCTCTTCGGCGGCCTGCCACTCACCGTCGCCGCATTTGAAGCGGGGCCGATCCATCATCAATACATTCGGTTCGCTCAACTCATAAGCGAAGGGGCCTTCCAAACGAGCCGATTGCTCGTATGGTGTCTTCGTTTCATCGAGCGCACTCCCCTCGGTTAACGAATTCACGTTAATCCGAAAGACGTGCTCCTCAAGCGGTGCAAAATCTAAATTCCATTGCAGGCCCTCGCCGCTAGAGCGTGTCGGTATCTTAGCCACCGAGCCATCGCGGCAATTCAACCGCTCAACCTGTCCGACGGCAGATAACTGAACCGCGACATGGTTGATGGCTTCTTCACGGGTATTCACCAATGCCACACAGACATTGCCATTCTCCAAGCGTCGAACATGGCTCAATACACCTGCAACACCTTGACCATCGTTGAGCTTCAAGAGCTGCTCAGTGACACCTCGAATCGCGCCAACGATAGCACTTTGACTCCAGTCATAGCTGCCGATCTGCTGCGCAAATTCGAGCGGCGCCGCACTCGGCTCCGCGTCCAGATACTCTGGGCAAGGACCGGCAAAGACCACCGAACCACCCGCTGCCGAAAAGTCCTGCAACAGCTTCAAAGTCGTGCCACGCAAGGTATCCATACCACCCAGCACAATCGACCGATAACGCATCTGGCCGAGACGAAAAAAGACCTCATCATCGATCACCTCAATCGCGCCAAGACGTAGCATTTGTTCTTCATCGCCGTAGTCGAAATCGATTTGAGCGCCCACTATCCAATGATATAGCGTCGTGAATCTCTCTTCCAGGACATCGATTTGAGCCGAATCCGAGCCGAGCCATTTCGCCCACCCCAGATGAAACTGCGCCCACAGTGATTCGCCCGGATGCACCACTAACACATCACAATCGGGATCGCCCTGTTGGAGCACACAATTAATGCGGGAGAAATAGTCTTCTACGTATTTGTATTCTGAATACCACGCGGATTGATGTAAAACACTAGCCGGATAATCGCGCTTCGACTCGCCTGCCATCGAATACCAGGAGAGGTGTGGACAACGTAGATTGATCCCTTGAAAAGCCTGCCAATCACCGATCCGCTTATGGCCGTCGAAGCCCATGTCCCAACCAGTGCCGCCATACATCTCAGACAGCGCAAAAGGCTTGCCCAGTTGGCGCGTGCTGGAGACGACTTGTTTCGCGATCCAAAAAGATTCACAGCGCTGTGAGAGCACATCGATCCCAGGATAACTCATGGTCTCGTAATAGCGAAACAACGATCCTACGGGAACCGCCTGTGCGGCAAGTGTATCCTCATGCAATACGTGCCCCGTCAAGAGCAGGTCATTCGCCTCACACCAATCCGCGCAAGGCTGTGCCCAGTTCTTAATAAACAACCGTTGGAGTAATTCCATGTATTGCCATTTAAGCGAAGACAGGCGCGCTCCCTTATATTGAAAAAAGAGCTCTGGTAGACGTCCCTTCAATGACTGACCAAACGCAGCCTCGAAGGCTTCAAACAGATCATCCGCATACGGGATCGCATGTGATGTGCGACTTGCCCCCGGTTGCTCCACGGCATCGCAGAGGATGAAACCACGATGTGGCTCATCTGTAAAAATCCCCTTAATCGCGTTGCCGAAATACGCACCGCACTGTTCACGGTATTTCTCATGAGTCGACTCGATGAAAGCATCCGTCGCTTCGCGGTCTAGCGTATTGAGGTAGGCGCCGTCATTATAAAAGCTATTGGATGAGTGGATCTCGCGGGCATAGAGATGCAGCTGCTTTCCTGCCGGGCAGGTATCACATGCGGCATAGTCCACCGGGGTGTAGGCCGACAAGTGTAAGTCTTCCAATTCAACCCAATGCGCTTCGATAAAATCTTCCGGCTCGGGCCATGCGATCGCATCCCCTTCGGCATAGGTCGTCAATACAATCGAGCGCATCCGGTATTTCAGATCCTGGGTGACGATCCCCCCGGCACTACCACTCGGCCAGCGGTCTTCATCATAGAGCCAGCCTTCTAGGCCATTCTGCGCGCATTGTTCGGCACAGGCATTGATCAATTCAAACCATTCCTCGCCCAAATACTCGGTCTTCAATCCCGTGCGAGAGTGCATAAACACCCCCCCCATCCCCATCTCTTTGGCGATGCCAATTTGTCGGATCAATTCATCCTTATCCAGATCTCCATTCCACGACCAAAATGGCTTTCCCCGCAGCTCAGCGGGTGGGTTTTCAAACTGATCCATGAAATCGTCTCCGACATCTGGAAGAGCGACAGAGGACGACGCAGAGGCTTTTTTAGTGTATTTTGAAATCATCAAACTTATTGATAAGAATCTTTTCTTATCGGCACATTGGTCAAGCCTATAATAAGAAACAATTCCTGTGAAAACGACAGATGCACCACGTAGAGCTCCCCCTCCTCCTTGGCAGGGCGTAGCTCGAAGAGCGAAGAGGCTGCCAAAGGGAGCAATACTTTAACCGCAAGCTGAGGCTGGATCAGCGCCTCTCCCGTCAATCGACCATGAACCACAAACTAGCCGCAGGACTCTTTCGGCAATGATGCGCATCTTTTCTAATTGAAAACTGGAACACCATTACTCTCGCTTATGATCAATACGGAAATTAGTGACCTTACCCGAGGCCCAAGAAGGATCTTGTGGCCTCCGTCGTCGAAGACGGGGGGTTCTGTGTAGTGGATGAGCCTCCGTGTCTGCCCTGATTTGTTTAGCCACGAAGAGGCACGAAAAATCACAAAAACCCAGATCTGATTCCCGGGTTCAATTCTTCCTTTTATAGTGCATGTTGGCTTCGCCCTTCCACCTTCGCTTTACAAGCTTCCCGCTTCGTCTTCATTGCATTACGCCGTGACGAGTCGCTCGGTGAGCTACGCAGGACGCAGACGGCGGACAGGTCGGTTGAGTGTCACTTCCGTCTACTCTGCAATACGACGTGACCTGTCGCTCGGAAGTATTGATCGTTCACGAGGAAAACATCGATTTTGTTTACACGCATGCCTCCAGATTTATTACGAAAATAAACGGAGTCACTCCCTATCTTAGCTGTAGCACCTGCATACGCATTTCGATCCGTGCCTCCGTGTGAGAAAAAGCGTCGTGCTGGTCTTTGAGCACAGAGCCATAAAGAGCAGGGTTTCACACGGAGCCGCGGAGACACGGAGCTTGGGTTCTGTGCAGTGGCCGTGACCTCCGTCGTGCGATGGGGGCTCTGTGCAGTGGATGAGCCTTTGCGCTCACTTCCATGATGGTGAGCCGGCGTAGCGTGTAGTCCTTGCCATTGCCTGTGAAAGTCCAGTCCGCGGCCTTACCGGCCGAATTACCGATACCAATATCGACTGCTCAACCATTTGATTTGCATCATATCGTTCATAATTTCAATTGAACCAACAGATCGCTGAAGTGGACCCTATGAGCACACTCATTTTAGATTATTATGCTTAGGGATTTCGAGCGGGCTTTTCTCAATATCATTCGTCGCCTCACGCCAATTATTCATGACCGCACGCATCTGCATCAATATTTCTTCACGCTCTGGGTTGTTCGCTAAATCATGCACGCCCCATTGATCTTCATCAACTTTATAGAGATGTTCGGCATGCCTTGGATTATCAAAAAGAGTTAGATACGCATACGCATCAGGATGGCTTTCTTTGGCAGCAATAATCGCGTCGTAAGCGTGATTACCCCAGACTTTTTCCCCACGTAAATCAGCTGGCAAATACTGCACCTTATCAGGGTCGAGATTTAGGATGTAATACCAAGTGCCATCGGTCACGACACGTTGAGGATAAAATTCGCGCGGATCAGGGCCATGCGAATTGTGCTCGGCAAACACATACTGACGCCCTTCGATCGCATCACCGCCGGACAGGATCGAACGCAAAGAAACGCCCTGCATGACTTCAGGTATTTCAATGCCGCAATAATCGAGAATCGTTGGCGCATAATCAATCTGCGAAACAGGCGCATCAGAGACATGCCCTTTTACAATTCCTGGACCCACCATCGCCAACGGAATACGCATCCCCGTAGGATATGCAGATGCTTTTGCATAGTGAATGGGCATGCCTTGATCGGATGTAAAAATGATCAATGTTTCATCACGAATCCCGGCCTCGTCTAAAGCTTCGAGAATTGCACCCACACACGCATCGGCGATTTCAACACAGGCGTAATACCCCTGCATATCTTGACGCACGCCCAGTGTGTCCGGCAGGAATGCAGGCACTGTGATCGAGTCTGCAGATGGCAATTCTTGATTCGGATTGTGCCTTAAATGCGTGCGGTAAGGCCTGTGGGGCGCAGCAATATTAGCATGTATAAAAAGTGGCTGATCCCCTGCTTCCTGGATGAATCCATGAATCGCTTGTTTAAACGTTGCAGGCGTTGACTGCACTGGATTACGCGCGTCGTATGGATAGCGCCATGCGGGACTGAGGTGCAGCTTTTGAGTGATCGCAGTAAAATAGCCATTTGCTTTAAACACTTCCGGAAGTGTCGCGACGTCGCGACCAATGCCGACCTGATCAACAAAATGCGAGTCGCGCGAAAATGCTTTATCAGGCAGATCCAAGGGCGGCGTATGAACGTTACGCCAGTTACCATTACTGTGCGGCCACATACCGGTTAAGCAGGCAGTGCGCGATGGCGAGCACGACGCGGACGCAGAGAATGCATTGTTAAAATACACGCCTTGCTTGGCCAGCGCATCGATATTGGGTGTCTCGATACCAGGCGTGCCTAGTAGCGAAAGGTCCGGACTCATGTCATCCGCGAGTATGAAGACAACATTCTGCTTTGCCGATACTGCGAGCGGCGCGGCCATGATCAATGCAAGCGATAGTAGTCTAGAAGTAGTGCGCATCAGTAGTTATTGTTAAGTATGGTATTTGACGACGGATGAGTTCCATTAATGCAGGGTCTCACCACCCTTATTTCTAATACCAGATCGCCATTCGACGTGTGGAGTCATAGAGGCTAGGATTGGGGGATGCTTCATATGCATAGCTGAGTCGATATGAGCATCGAAAGTGCTGACTCGATCAGTCCTGACTGATGCTAGCGCCACCCCAAAATTTACCGATAAATTCGCCAACCGATATCTCCGAAATGTTGAACGACGCGACATGTCCATCGGCAAAAAACACGTTACTATTGTCCCCATGGAGCTGACCATCGTCTGATCGACCAGGACCATCATTGGTGGCATTACCAATCCCGCCGATATAATTAGCGCCGGCATGATTTTCCACTAAAACAGCTGCTTTAGCCGGATTTTGCACATGCACAGGAGGCACCCCTTTGTTCTTGGGTAAACTCCCACCGCCGAATCCGCGTGAAGTGTTACCACTACTCCAATTAAATGTCCAAGGCACCAAGGCATAGCTTCGCATAAATCCAGCAGGATCGCTCCGTTCGACATCGTCGGCAGGACATACGAACACCTCTGCCATGCCAGAGAGAAACTGATCATTCACGTCAGTCGCCTTCGCGTAGGAAGGCCCCATATTGTCAACCAACGACTGCTCCACTCCCATGTAAGGGAGAATCGCTCGATCGAAACAATCACCATCCCCATTGCCAGGAAAACGCCCTTTTGTAGACACATGCAACATCACCGCCTGGCCAATCGACCTCATATTCGCGACACACTTTGCGTTGCCCGCACTGGCACGCACGTTCCCTACCGCTGGAATCAAGATGGCTGCTAATATGCCGATAACCGCAATCACTGTCAGTAGCTCTATAAGGGTGAAGGCAGATTTTTTAGGATAAACGGAGCATTTAATCATAAACACATAAGAATCCTTTCTTAAGTTCTTGTCAAATCATAATAAGCGTTTTCATGAAACAAGCTCGAACTCACTTAGGGTGTGACGAGTCGGACTACTCCTCAATGAGTAATCGCATAAATAACTGGTCATCCAGTAAGGTTGAGATGCGGTAGGTGACGTAATTAAATTTACTATCGATGGTTCCAGTGACTACGAGTTCAGCTCCATTGGTTGCCCAGCTTCCACTCATTAGGTTTGTTGAAAATTCCACCGTATAGCGCACTCCGCTATCAGCTGCACTGAGTTGGGCAAAAGTATATTCAAAATAGTTTCCAGATATGCTGAAGGTGGGCATATAGGCATCGTTGAATCCATTGATCGGATTGCCACCCAAGCTGTATTCTCCAAAATTAGAGAGTCCATCCCCATCATCGTCATCAAATTTGCCACCGATCACCTCGTTGATAGCCACCCACTGCAGGTAGCGTCTGCCCTCATCCATATCACTGAAGCCATCACCATTAGAATCCGCATCGACTAAGTTGGGCAGACCATCTCCGTCGGAATCACCATATCCTTCTTCGCTATCGAGCAGGCCGTCATTATCAAAGTCGTCATATTGTCCGCCTAGTATGTAATCAATTTCGAAGGTTCCACTCGATGCTTCGATCGGATGAAAACGGAGCTTGGTAATAATCTTCCCAACCCACTCTGGATGGTCATTCAGGTCTACATCGTAGAGCCTCCAGCTATTATCCCCGACAATGTCCCACGTAAATTGACGCGCACCCGAATAACCCCCAGATGTCGAGTGATTCCAATACAGATCGCTACGCGTTCCATTACTCGCTTTCATGCGAATAAATAAACGTTCGACCCGCTCCGTGAGTGCAAAATACTTCGGATGCTCAAGCTGAGGATCACTTCCCGTAACAGTGCCTGCTAAATTACCGGAACTATTCACAGACAAGCCGCTAACATTATTGCTAGCTCTCCACCCCTCGGTAAAGCCGACTTCATCAAAAAGGAAATCAAAAGTACCCCATGCAGGAAGCGCATCGTCCCAATCAGAGAAGGGTAACTTAAAGAGGTATTGATCGAACTCGTTTTTCCAACTGGGCGTATCAGCGAATTTTAAAACGTTGTAACTTTTCTTTGGATTACCGTCGAAGTCATAGACTCCCAATAACAAACCACCCTCATTTGGGTGATCCTGATAGCGATGAAGAATATAACCATTCACCCCCGGTAAATAGCGGTATTTATGAAACGAGTAGGCATAGGCAGCAGCTTGTAAATCCTCATCTCCATTGAGGGTATGAAATCCCTGTTCCGTTAATGCGATGTCTCGCGGGTGCCCATCAAACAAGAAGCGTTCCTGCCGCATAAACTGAGGTAGTACTTCAAGGTTTTTAGGGGTCAGATAATCCGCATTAAAATCAAGCGGAGCACTCGTATCATTCCAAAACGCCGGCTGGAACAGGCTTTGAGGATACGGATGATAGGCAACCTGCCAGGGGAAGTCACCTTCCTTTTCAACCAAGGTATTGAACTTATCCATAAAGGTCAGTGGCTTAAAAGATTTTAACTGATCGGTCAGAAAAGACTTATTCCAGAAGTGTGTAAGCGATATATAGGTGCGGAATTCTGGATGATATTTTGCAAGCGCCAAATCAGCTAGCCGCATGGAACGAGCATACTGCTCGGTAAAATCATCCTCACTAATAAGCCCCATATTATGCCAGGCCGAGTGCGCATCCACTTCGTTACCAATAATAAAGTGCGGTAATTGAGCACCAGTCATACTGGAAGTTCGCTGTCCCAGATATTCAAAAATAGCGCGATAATACCGCGCACCGAGAGGATCTTTTGTATTCCACCCATAGATCTTATTATTCGTTGGCACCGATTCGTTTAGAATCATCGGGCTCATGTCGTTTGCGACATCAGCCGAAATATTCAAACAGACCACCCACATCACCATACCAACATCATTGAGCTGCTTAATTTGACTGACAAACGAATCTGCTCTAGCTTTGTTAATCCCAATTTCAATCCCATCAATATTGATCGTTTCCGCCGGATTAACAGCTGTATCAATCAAGTCCACTAGGATTAAATTAAGCTTGCCGGTTTTAACGCCTAAATTTTCAAAATCACTCGGATTAAAATCATCGATCCCTTTAATTCCGGTCGACTTATCAAAATTAAATAAGTGGTCGTCTTGAAACTCAAATACCACCTCACCCGGACCACTGACACCACCGCCCGTATAGCTCGCCGAATCCGTTGCAGCCACCCAATCGACTTCAAGCGTAGCACTCAGGACATCATTGACATCAAACCCAACAGCATCCGGAAAATCGAGGCGCAGCCTTTTCAGACCCGTCCAATCCGCGCCACTTTCCATATCAAACGTCACGATCTGCCAGACACCCTGTGGATTAAAGGTTGAGGGAACCGACGTGGTCGAATTACTAAAACCAAATGCTCGACAGTTCAGACTAGTCTGGGTTCCGGTAAACCCAATCATCCTTACCCGCGCATGGATATACCTTACCGCATCCGCATCAATATCCGTCACATTTTTCTGTAACTGTGGATCAAAAGGGGCAAAGGAAGCATAGGTTTGACTTAATATACCATTTTCCACGGTCGCAGGATTCACACTCGATCCCTGTGATACAAAGTTATCTGCCGTGTCGAAAAGATAGGAAAGCCCTGACAGATCATCGACATAATGGGCAGCACCGCGCGGTTGATTGACAAAGGCAAGCTGCCACTTTTTGTGATAGAGATCCACTTCGCCATCAAACCGATCGATGGTTACTGGACTTTGAAATGGACCGACATATTTTGGCTTTGGATAGCCGAGATCCCAGAAAGAGTCATAGCGGCTCCACGTCAAAGGGTTATCGAAACTGGGATTATCGGTGACCGCAATCCAATCGACTTGAATCGTCGTGTTTTCATAGGCACTCCAATCAGAGACACTGTCAGGGAAATCAATGCGTACAGTACGTTGTCCTTCCCATGGTTGAGATCCGCTCAGCGAGCTTAAGTCAACATGAACAATGTGATAGGTTCCATCAGCCGGAATCGTAAAATCTTTATAGCCAAACTGCTCCCCATTAAACGCGAAGATACGTGCAGGCACCGTGCCCGTAGGGGCATTAATAATCCTCACCCGAATCGCCAATTGATCCACTTCATCCGCTTCAACCAAATCCGCTGAGTTTGCAATCCACGTATCAAACGATCCGCTAGTAGGAGCCTGATAGGTAATAGCGGCATATTCCCAGTTTGAAAAACTCGTCGTTGAGCCCTGACTAGTATCACTACCTGACCAATTATGTTCAGATGCATAAGTATTAAAGCTCTCTAACGGAGCCAGATTATATGAACTGGTTGACATATTATCATCCGCAGGAAAAAAGGTGAGCTGAGTATCACTGACCCGAATACTTTTGATCCCCTCCCCGGTGTCATTGACGATAAAGGTGAACGTGCGGCTTTCGACCGCAGTGCCAGTGGAGATGCCATCAATATAGGTATCAACCCTCCAATAGTACGTACCAACCACCGGGGCATTAACAACGGTTGAGGTCGCGTTTTGCCCGGCATCAACGACTTTGGTGAAGTCCGTGTTAGGGTCGGTGCCGAACCACACGTCCACCCATACATCGGAGCCCTGATCGGCGGACAGGTTGACCCATTCCAGAGTAAAATCCCTCCCGGCAACGATCTGACCGTCATACGGACTCAGTGCTTGCGTATCGTCCAAGTCGAGGTGGAAAATCAGGTCGCGATTCTGGGTATTGACGGTATTGTCGCCAATGCCCAAACCGGCTCCAGAAACGTAGTGGGCGCCGCCGGAGAATACGTCGTTGGATCGGTTCAGGTAGGGAATACCGCTCTGCCAGTCCGAGGTGGTGGAAGTCATGCCGACATCGACACCATACAAGGTGTTGGGAGCTAGGTAGACTGGAGTGCCCAATGTCCAAGTCATGTACTCGCCACCGTTCCAGGTGAAGGATTGGGTAGCTGACTCGCTGTGAACTTCAGTAAAAGTCGTCCCCGACACGGTGCCGATGCGGATCTTGTAGGTTTTTGTAGGCTCGGCCTTCTGATTAGCGGCCACCTGGTATGTGACCGCTTTGAACATTACTCCGGTATCACCAGTCAAGAACGTCTGCCCCTTCGACGTGCCCACCGAGGTGGATTCATGCCACCATTTCACTGACCCGGTGACTGCGCCGTAATTTGCAATATCCTTACCATCGATTGCAGGTGCCGTTGGATTGGCCGACATGGTCGCAATCGGGGGGATACGGGTGAATTCTGAATCATCCATCAGGTTACGACGCTTAACGTAGGGCTGTGCCCCATCCCAGCCCATATCCCAAAACCGGATCTCGTTCTCTTGCTCTGCCAGATTGAAAGCGGAGAGTATCCACTGACTACCATCGTAGAAGGCGGCATGTGCGTGGAAACCAGGCTCTGGATAGTCGAAGGGAATCTCTGTCCAGTTCGTCGCTTTAGGATCTGTACTCGTGAGCAGCTTGAAGTCGACACCAACAAACATATAAAACTGACCGTCCTTATAAAACAGGTTGGGACTTTCATTTTCATGGTTTCCATCGCCCAGAGGGGCAGAGTCAAGGTAGGCAAAGCCATGGTCAGTCCAGTCAATCAGATTGGTTGAACTGGCCACGAATATGCCGCTCTTATCGCTCGCGAGTTCTGTTGCGGTGGTATACATCACATACTCGCCGTCATGGAAGATAACTTCGGAGTCACGACCATTGCTCCATTCCACTCCGGTCCATTTACACACGTCCGATGGTGGATTCCACACAGGGTTATTCTCGTATTTGTTCCAGTTAAAAAGATCTGTGCTGGTCGCAAACCCAGTTTGCTGAACCCTTCCGTCCTCGGCAAATCCTCCATAAACCATATAGTAGGTTGAACCGTTTTTGACAATCGAAGGTGCGGTCACCACTGGATCCTCCCATGCTTCTTCCGTCGGGATTACGTCGGCATGGCGTGTCCAATTAATGAAATCGGTCGAAGTCGCGTGACCAAACTGGTTTTCATTTGGACTGATCCACCATGAATACCAATCAGGGCCAAACCCCACATTGTAATACATGTGATACGTCCCAGACTCAGGCCAGACGAAGAAGTCCTTAAAATACTCGCCTTCAACCTTGTAGCGCCCGATGTAATCCCGGACCCTGGAGAACATGAATTCGTCGTCATCACTGAGCCGAAAAGCCAAAGCGGAGTCGTAATAGATGCCCGTGGAACTCACTATGGGATTACCCATAAATGCATCTGTCAGACCAGTCTCCCAGTCACGCCATTGGCCATCCCAGCGTCTTCTATCAAGTGTATTATCGGTGCCTCGGACATAGATAGACACGTCTCGATTAGTGCTGATCACAGGATCACCCGATACGGATCCGCCTATATTGACCCAATCCGACCAATCGCCGGTATCGGTATAACTCTTAACCTCAACATGACTGCCGACCTTTGTTGCGACAATCAGATGCCCTTCTCTAACAGAGCCCAGCATTGGCTTAGACACGGTTTGGGTGTGGCTCAATGTCTCCCAAGGAGTCCACCCTTCACCATTATAATAGCGCAAGCGTATATCCCCGGACGCATCTAATACCGCGACATGCAGCGTGCCATCTGACCATGAAAGCAGGGATGGATCGCCTTGCATTTGAAAAGAGGTCAATGGAATCCATTCAGACCAGGAACCGTCAAAAGAGCGATGGTAGAGGAGCTCACCTCCGCCACGCACGAAGATATCAAGGGCTCCATCCGAAGAGGAAATCAGCTTTGGGTTGCCAGCGGCCTCGCCACCGATTTGCTCCCAGTCTTGCCAAGCGTCACCATCGTAGTAGCGAAGATAGGGGCGACCATCCGCACCGCGGACCGCAAGATGCAATTTGGACTGCCCCCAAGTGGACAATGAAGGAACGCCATCAAAAACATCGTTACTGCTCGCCCAGTCTTGCCACGATGATCCATCGTAGTGGCGAAGCTTGATTTTGTGATCACTCCCAAGGGCTGCGACATACAGCTGCCCCTCGGCTGAGGATGCCATACTAGGGTCTCCCAAATCACTCACTGCAGTGCCAGCGCCTGATACGACATTGGCCAGCGTAACGAGTGCACTTATTAAAAACACTGAGACTATATTTAAATTATTCATACGGGGTATTTACTTTAAAGGGTGGGTATCGATCGCAATGGACGCAGCTATAAGAATCTTTTCTTGCAGGCATTACCACAGTGGTCAAGCCAACAGTAAGAAACAATTCCTATGGAAGCGACAGATGCACCACGTGGAGTCCCCCCCCCC
>TARA_B110000285_G_scaffold186428_1_pt1 | contig 15668 bp, 13 predicted proteins | sample TARA_B110000285 | Tara Oceans TARA_B110000285 (sample SAMEA4397756) | marine metagenome | biome: Polar Biome; feature: [SRF] surface water layer (ENVO:00010504); material: water (ENVO:00002006), including particulate matter (ENVO:01000060) such as... | depth 5 m
TCACTTACTTGATTTATATCATTATAGTTTGCTAATAAAGTATCGGAAGCGGTTGACTTAGTTATACCAGGACTATTTGGAACACCAAAAGTGGAAGCACCACTACCGGCTTGAATTAGAAAAGAATCTGCATGACCATGATAGCATCCAGAAAATTTAATGATTTTATCTCTGTTGGTGAATCCTCTAGCTAATCTTACAGCACTCATACAGGCTTCAGTACCGGAATTTACAAACCTAACTTTATCAATATTTGGAGCTAAAGAAACCAATAGATTAGCCATTTTTGTTTCCAACTCAGTCGGAATACCATAGGAGGTCCCTTTTTTAGATTGTTCGTTAATTGCATTAATTATATCTGGATGAGCGTGACCTATAATCATTGGCCCCCATGAAGAAATATAGTCTATGTATTGGTTATCATCCTCGTCAATTAAATAAGCTCCTAATGCATGTTTTATGAAAATGGGAGTTCCTCCTACAGACTTAAATGCTCTTACTGGAGAATTAACTCCTCCAGGAATAACTTTTTGAGCTTGTTCGAATAATTTTTGAGATCTATTATTTATCAGTTTAAACATTTTGAGTCCTTAAGATTTAATTCAGTTATATTTGCAGTATAAATTTAATGAGCCGAATATCGTGACTAATTGGGAATTTTCTTTAGACTGTGCAAGAAAACTTGATGAAAATGACAAATTAAGTACTTACAGAGATCGTTTTTACATACCTAAATTCTCAGGTAGGGAATCTTTGTATTTCACAGGTAATTCATTAGGACTTCAGCCTAAAAATGTTCAAACATATATCCAAAATGAACTTGATGACTGGTCAAAATGGGGCGTGGAAGGGCATGAAAAAGCTAAAAATCCATGGTTAGATTATCACGAAATTTTTAACGATAAAATATCTCCAATTGTTGGTGCTAAAAATAAGGAGTTGGTAGTAACCCATAGCTTAACTACCAATCTTCATCTTTTGTTAATTTCCTTTTACAGACCCAATAAAAAAAGATTTAAAATATTGTGTGAGAAAAAAGCATTTCCTAGCGACCAATATGCTTTACAAAGTCAGGTTAAGATACACAATCTAAATCCGGAAGATTGTATCGTAGAAGTTGGTCCAAGAAATGGTGAACATACTATTAAAACAGAAGATATTATTTCTAAAATAAATGAAATTGGTCAAGAATTGGCTTTGGTTATGATCGGAGGAGTAAATTACTACTCTGGTCAGGTTTTCAATATGAAATCAATAACCACTGCAGGTCATAAAGTAGGTGCATTTGTAGGGTTTGACTTAGCACACGGGGTGGGTAATATTTCATTAAAACTCAACGAATGGAATATTGACTTTGCTGCATGGTGCTCTTATAAATATCTTAACTCTGGTCCTGGTGGAGTAAGTGGGTTGTACATTAATGAAAAACATGTTGCAAATCCAAACATTCTAAGACTTGCTGGTTGGTGGGGTCATAACAAAGAAGACAGATTTAAAATGCCCGATAAATTTTCCCCAATTCCTACTGCCGAAAGCTGGCAATTATCTAATGCTCCAGTTTTAGCTATGGCAGCTCATAAAGCATCTATAGATTTATTTAATGAAGCTGGGATGGAAAAACTTAGAAATAAAAGTATTTCACTAACTAACTATTTAGAGTTTATTATAAATCAAATAAATGAAAAAAAGGAATCTTTTTTAGAAATCATCACTCCAAGCAATCCCGAAGAGAGAGGCTGTCAACTTTCTATTATTGCTCACGGAAACGGAAAAGAATTATTTGAAGAGCTTTCTAAAAACCATATTGTTGTAGACTGGAGAGAACCCAATGTTATAAGAGTTGCTCCTGTTCCTTTTTACAATAGTTTTCAAGATGTATTTGAGTTTGGAAGAGTATTAAATAATTATTTAAACTAATTATGAATCCAGAAGCGAAAATATCTTTTCTTGCGATAACTACAGTAGTTTTTGGGTTAGTGGTTTGGAAAATTTCAAATAAAGTTTTTTCAGCGAATAAAAGAATCCAAAACAATAAATTTGAAAAATCTGAATATAGAAAAAGATGGAAAAAAAGGTAATAATAGTAGGTGCTGGATTAGTAGGATCCTTGTGGGCTGTTTACATGCAAAAAGCGGGGTATCAAGTAGTAATCTACGAGAGAAGATCAGATATTAGAAAAGCTGAGATTAGCGCTGGAAAGTCTATAAATCTAGCACTTTCTGAACGCGGATGGAATTCTTTAAAGGCAGCTGGTGTTGAAAAAGAAATTGAAAAAATTGCCATTCCTATGAGCGGTAGAATTATGCATAGTGTTGAAGGGGATTTGACTTACCAAGCATATGGGAAAAAAGACGAAGCAATATATTCAGTGTCAAGAGGACATCTTAATGCAATCATGATGAATCTTGCAGAAAGTAAAGGGAATACTAAGATTCATTATCAGCACCAATGTTTAGATGCTAATTTAGAAAAAGGCCATATTACTTTAAAAAACTTAAACACTCAAGAAGTATTTGAAGACAAAGCAGATGTTGTTTTTGCTGCCGATGGTGCATTTTCTGCAGTTAGATACAACTCTATGCAAAAGGTAGATAGATTTAATTTTAGCCAATTTTACATTGAAGATGGTTACAAAGAATTGCTTTTACCAGCAGATAAAAATGGGGATTATAAAATTGAAAAAAATGCCTTACATATATGGCCTAGAGGGCGTTTTATGCTAATTGCTTTGCCAAACGAAGACGGGTCTTTTACTTGTACATTATTTATGCCTTATGAAAATGACAAGTATGCATTTAAACAATTAGATAGCGATAATAAAATTGAGGATTTTGTCAAAAAAGTGTTTCCAGATTTTTATAAAATGATTCCAAATTTGATTGAAAACTGGCATCAAAATCCTCTATCCTCTATGTCCATTACAAGGTGTTTTCCTTGGACAGTTGGGAAATTTGCTCTGATGGGAGACTCTGCGCATTCAACTGTCCCTTTTTATGGTCAGGGTATGAATGCTGGATTTGAAGATTGTTTTGTAATGTGGGAACTTTTCAATAAGCATAAAAACTGGGAAAAAACATTCAAAGAATATCAAGAAATTAGAAAGCCAGATGGTGACGCTCTTCAAGATTTATCACTAGATAATTATTACGTAATGAGAGATCATGTTAACGATGAAAAATTCTTACTTCAAAAAAAAATTGAAGCTAAAATTCATGAGCGCCACCCAAAAAAATGGATTCCATTATATAGCCAAGTATCATTTAGCAACATAAGATATTCTGATGCATACAAACAAGGAAAAGTTCAAGAAGAGATAATGCGAAAAGTTATGAGCTCTCCTACGATTAAAAAAACTTGGGACTCTAAAGAAGTTGAAAATCAAATATTATCTATGATTCAATAATTATGCAGAATTTTCTATTTCTTTTATTGATGTTTATTTCAACATTTGGGAATGCTCAGATGACAATATATAAGAGAAAGAATATTCCATTAGTCGACTTTAATGGCACTTATCAATTACAAAATTTTTATTTGAGTCCCGGACTTACTTACATGTTCTCCCAAGAAATACCAAATATTCTAACAAATTCTAATAGTGAAATAAACGCCAAAGGAAGATTGGCCTTTTTGATTGAAGCAGGAGCTTATCGAATTTTTGAAAGAGGAGGAAATATTTTTAACTATTTAGACTATGGATTTAGTTACAAAAAGCTATCTGGAAGTGAGCAAATAAATGAAAGCAAGTCCATCTTCAAGCAAAGATTTTTAACAGGAAGTTTTAATTTGAATAATATTTGGCAATTATCTGACAGGAAATTTATTCAAACAAGTATTGGATCCAATATAAATTTTAAGTTATTTGAAGAAGGTAGCCCATCACCAAATAATACTGATAAGCTAATTTTGGCATTTCATTTAAAATTTGGCTACGGTTTTAAAATAAAAAAAAATTTATTTTTAATCCCAACAATGGAGTCTCCATTTTTAACGTTAAAGAAATGGGAGCAAGGAAAATCTTCATATGGGATTTTCAACAGCAGGTATAGACCGTTAATATTTAAAGTAAGGTTTATATGGCTAAAAAAATCTGGGAAAGGAAAGTGTCCTGAAGCACTTACCAGCCCTGAAGACAAATCTAGATACGAAAGAAATTATATGCAATAATGAAAAATTCTCAAAAAAAAGCAACAAAATCCTTAGCTGTTCAAACAAAAATGGTTTTGCCCAATGATACCAATCCGTTAAATACACTTTTTGGTGGCAGACTATTGGAGTGGATGGATGAAATAGCAAGTATATCAGCTCATAAACACTGTGGTAGAGTAGTTGTTACCGCTTCCATAAACAATGTTTCTTTTGACCAACCTATATTCGCAGGAGAAATTGTATCATTACATGCAAAAGTAAGTAGAGCATTTAACTCTTCCATGGAGGTTTTTATTGATGTTTTTGTAGAAAATACAGACGGTAGCCGTAGAAAATGCAACGAAGCCATCTATAACTTTGTAGCAATTGACCAAAATAGAAATCCAATAAGTGTTCCAGCTTTAATTCCCGAAACTCAAATTGACAAACAAAGATTTGATTCTGCATTAAGAAGAAAACAACTTAGTTTAGTTTTAGCTGGAAAATTAAAACCAGAAGATGCAACAGAACTTAAAAATGCTTTATTCCCAAACTTAAAATGAAAGCAAAAACTTGTAACGATATTTTCGTAAAAACAATTGACTATTACCATATTAGTAATGAGATTAATTCTTCTTATTCCAACCCTTTTAAAGACGAAACATTAGAATTTTTACTTTTTGAGAAATGCTGGATAGATACCGTTCAATGGCATTTAGAGGATATAATAAGAAATCCTAATTTAGATCCAAAAAAAGGATTAGCTGTGAAGCAAAGAATCGATACTTCAAACCAAAAAAGAACAAATATTGTAGAAAAAATTGACGATTATTATTTGCATGTTTTTAAAGAAAAATCAAATTCCAAGAGTAGAATTAATACTGAAAGCCCTGGATGGGTAGTTGATAGACTTTCTATTTTAAATCTTAAAATATTCCACATGAATGAGCAAACAGAAAGGGGTGATGTTTCTCAAGAACATATCTTAAATTGTAGCGAAAAATTAAATATTTTAAAAAAACAAAAAATTGATTTAAGTCTGTCTTTTGACCAACTCTTACAAGATTATAAAAGTGGAATCAAAAAAATGAAAGTCTACAGACAAATGAAAATGTATAACGACTCAACTTTAAATCCTGAACTTTATCAAAAAAATAATTCCTAAGAATATATTAATTATAAGATTTTCGGCACTTGGTGATGTAATACTTGTAAGGCCAATAATCCAACTGTTTCTTAAAACATATCCCGACGTAATAATCTGGATAGTTTCTAACGCAAATAATAAATCAATATTTGATTTTGACGAAAGATTAAAGTTTATTGGTATAGATTTTAATTCAAAAGAAAAAAATATATATCAAATAGCTGAAAAAGTTAAAGAAGCTTCATCCAATATAGATTTTAACGGAATTTATGACCTTCACAATGTAATGCGTTCAAAAATACTTCGCTTGTTGCTTTCTCAAAAAGCAGATGTTACCAGAATATTCGAAAAGCAAAGAAGTATTAAAAAAAAAATTATCAATAAAGAAATCAGTTTGCAGAAACTTAAAACATCAAGTGAACGCTATTTAGATTGTTTGAAAAAAGATTTTGGAAAACTTGATTTTTCTAAAATAAGTAAGTCCTTAGAAGCTGGTTCTACTAAAAAGAATATCATTGGAATTGCACCATATTCTGCACATAAAAGTAAAATATGGCCTTTATCAAACTATCAAAAAATAATTAATCATTTTAACAACTTTCAGTTTATGATTTTTGCTTTCGGAAGTCATGAATTAGAATCTTCAAAAAAGTTTTTTTTAAAAAACTCAAACTGTAGTTTATTAGATAGAAATCTAAATCTTAATGACCAAATGAAATTAATTAATAATTTCAAAGTATTTATTTCCATGGATAGTGCCAATATGCATTTGGCAAGTCTAACAAGTACTAAAGTTGTATCTATATGGGGGCCAACACACCCGTATTTAGGATTTAGCCCTTTATTTAATGAAAAATTTATAGTTCAATTAAGTAATGAAGAATATACTGAAAGACCAATTAGTATTTATGGAAAAATTAAAAAAAGTGATGAAATTAAAGCTGAACAATCCATGTCTAGAATTGATCCAGATAGAGTTATTGAAAAAATTAATTTAGCAATTAACCTATAATTTAGATGGACTCAAAGTGAAGGTGAAACTTTCCATAATTTGATTACACAAAAGCTTTTTACAAGCGTCCTCGACAATTTTTTTTGCAGAATTTTCATCTCTAGTTTCCACAAAAAGTGTGATATGTTTTCCAATTCTAACATTACTAATTTCAGTAAGACTTAGATTGTCCATACTTTGGCTTACTGCCTTGCCTTGCGGGTCAAGTAAAGCTTCAAGTGGCATAATATCAATACTTGCTTTAAATCTCATGACATAAAATTATTAATTAAAGAAAACAATAAATACAAAAGTAGAACAATAGGGAGAATAAGAAAAGTATTTCCAAATATTATTAAAAATGTAAGACAAATTATAGATGAAATTAACCATAGGTAAATAAGCTTGTTTTGCTTAAAATTTAAATTCTTTACTTTCAAGGACAAAAACTTCCATTTACTTACCATTAAAAAACTAATTAAGAAAATTGTAAAGGGAAAGAAAAATTGGTAATTAGCAATATTTATCATCAAGCTGCTGTACTCAATATAAGTCCAAGTCAAACTTATTGTAATTAATGCAAAAGCAGGTATTGGAAGACCTATAAAAAAAGAACTTTCATGTTTAAAAGTATTAAATCTTGCCAATCTAATTGCTCCAAGCAAGGGAATAAAACCAAGAATTAAAAAAAGCCAGTACTCCATTTGTTTCTCAACAAATAATAAAGATAATGAGCTCACATAAAAAACAATTACTGCAGGTGCAACCCCAAAAGTTATTAAGTCTGCAAAAGAATCTAACTGAGCTCCAATTTCAGATTGAGCATTTAATTTTCTAGCGACAAAACCATCTAAATAATCAAAAAAAGATGCTAATAAAATCGAAATAATTGCAATATGAATATTTCCTTGAAAAGCAAAATAGACAGATGACCAGCCCAATAATAAATTAAAAGAAGTGAGTATATTTGGAATATATTTTTGCATTTAGGTAAACTAAATTAATGTAAACTTCGTTGTTATATAATTTATTAGCTAATATTTAATTTTTAATTACATAAATATCTTTAATTTTAATTGTGAAATATATATATCTAATTGTATTGTTGGTTTTAGGCTGTAATTTAACGAGTCAAATTAATACACCCAAATACAGTAATGAATTTCTTAATATTGGAGTTGGAGCTAGATCCTTGGCTATGTCTAACTCGGTTATAACCTCTACAAATAGTGCAATGTCAGGCTATTTAAATCCTGCAAATCTCATTAAAAATAAAAATGATATTCAAATTGGCTTAATGCATGCTGAATATTTTGCAGGAATTGCAAAATATGATTTTGGAAGCATAGCAAAAAGAATTGATTATAAAAGTAGTTTTTGCTTTTCATTTCTTAGGTTTGGAGTAGACAATATCCCTAACACATCAGAACTTATTGATGCACAAGGAAATATAAATTATGACAGAATATCCTATTTTAGTTCCGCAGATATGGCATTTATAGGTAGTTATGCAAGAAAATTAAATAAATATTTATCTGTCGGAGGATCTGCAAAAATAATTAATAGAAAAGCGGGCGATTTTGCCTCAGCATGGGGTTTTGGAATTGACCTTTCGTCTACATACAGTAAAAATGATTGGTCTTTTGCTTTAGTTGCAAAGGATATTACATCTACCTTCAATGTCTGGAAATATCAATTATCAAATGAAATGATTAGTACTTTCATATCAACTGGTAATGAATTACCTCAAAATGGTATTGAACTAACATTACCAAAACTAATTTTAGGTGTATCAAAAGAATTTCATTTGAAAAACAACATTAATTTTTTAATTGAACTTAACAATGATATCACAACAGACGGAAAAAGAAATGTATTAATCTCAGGAAATCCTTTTTCTATCGATCCCCATATAGGTGGAGAGTTTAATATAAAAGATATTATTTTCATAAGAGGAGGTATTGGTAACGTTCAAAAAACACCGGATTTAACAGGGAAAATGATCTATACCATTCAGCCGAATTTAGGGATTGGGATTAATATTAAAGGAGTTGATATTGGATATGCTTTAACAGATATTGGAGATGTTTCAGTTGCTGAATACAGCAATATCTTCTCATTAAAATTCAACTTAAACCCTAAAACAAATTGAGACAATTAAAGAAAAAAATCTTCTTTTTATTTTTTTTATTGTTATTGCATTTAAGTAATTTTTCCCAGTCTTTTGGAAATGAATGGATAAATTATAATCAGCAATACTTCCATTTTCCAATTGTTAAGACAGGTATATACAGGTTAGATTTCGAAACCATTAACAATCATTTAATTAATTTAGGAGTTAATATTAATAATATTCCGCACAGCAGCTTTCAAGTTTTTGGGAAAGAAAAAGAGGTTTCTCTACTTGTTAAGGACAATAATAATAACGGATTTTTAGACTCTTTAGAATATATTGAATTCTATGCTGAAAAAAACGACGGATGGCTGGATTCTTTAGTATATGATTCTGCCCATTTTCTACCCGACAAGTATTACAGTCTATTTAACGACACAATTAGATATTATTTTTCATGGAATAATAGTTCAAATAATAAGAGAACTATTATAGAAACCGATACTAATTATAACGTATTTTCCCCTTTAAATTATTGTTGGAAAACACAAGTTTTAAAATTTAATTCAAGTTATTTAGTAGGTTATCAAATTGAGGGTATTTCAAGTCCAAAGTATGAAAGAGCAGAAGGTTGGGCTGGAGCTACTTTACAAAAAAACAGTTCAAACATTGAACAAATAAGTTCATTACATAGCGTTGGAGGTGGTCCAAATGCATTTGGCGAAATAAATCTTTTTTCTTCAAATTCATCTACTACAAACTCTAACGGAGATAACCATAATACTAAACTATTTATCAATAATAATCTAGTTTTTGATTCGTCATACTTTACTTATCAAACCCTTCATGTAAAATATAGTGTTAGTAGCAATACCATCTCCAATTCAACTGATTTCAAACATGAGATTTCAGAAATTGGACAAGGAACAGATTATCAAAATATAGCTTCAATTAGTTTGTCCTATCCGCACAGTACAGATTTTTCCTCTTACGAAAAATTACATTTTGGAGTGCCATTTTCCATTAATCAAAAACAAAGACTTAGTATTTCCAACACTCTAAACGCATTAGGATCTCCAATACTTTATATTTTAGATGATGTACACAGATTAGTTCCTTTAATTTCCAATAATTCTACTTTGGAAGCGGTAATTCCAATTACTCAGAGTGATTCTATAATCTGCTATTTATTAACAGATTCAAATGTTAACTATATAAATAAAATTTACCCTGTAAATAGCCAAGGTTATTTTAATGATTTTAATTCTTTACAAATTGACAGTGCATTTGTTATAATTACTAATAAAACCCTACTTTCTTCTTCTAGAAGCTATGCGGCATATAGAGCCCCCGGAGTAGACACGTTAGTTGTAGATGTAGAAGAACTATACCACCAATTTTCAGCAGGAATATTTAAAAACCCTTTATCAATAAAAAGATTTTTAAAATTTGGTATGTTTAATTGGTCAAGTTGGCCTTCACATATTTTTCTAATAGGAAAATCTGTAAGATTCAATAACGAAGCAACACCTGGGTCAAGAAATGACTCTTCGTCTTACAGATTAAACTTTGTTCCATCTTGGGGATATCCAAGTTCAGACAATCATTTTGCTGTTGGTTTAGAAAATAATAAAAGAGGTTTCTCAGTTCCGATAGGTAGACTAAGTGTTACTACCAATACATCTGTATTAAACTACTTAAATAAAGTAATAGAACTGGAATCACAACAAGGAAATAACAGTAATTATTCGATAGAAAATAAGAAATGGCAAAAAAATATAGCTCATTTCTCAGGTGGAAGCGATAGTTCTGAGCAAGCCTATATGAATAATTATCTTAAGCAATTCCAAAATATAATTGAAGACACCCTGTTCGGTGGCAGAGTTAAAAAGTTTGGGAAAGATCCTTTTAGCTCAATTATAAATCCATTAGAATTTCAAATCGTTCAAAATTATTTAGAGGAAGGTATTTCACTGATGACTTTTTTTGGACATTCTTCTGCTGGGTATGGATTTAGTCAAAATATTGACCAACCAGAGAACTGGAATAATCAAGGAAAGTATCCAATTGTAATCGGTTTAGGTTGCTATTCTGGTGATGTACATAATCCAGATACCAATAGCTTTTCAGAACAAATTATTCGACCTCCAAATAGTGGTGCAATTGGATTTATTTCTACCATAAAACAAGGATTCACTCCATATATTAATTTTTATACCAAAAAATTATATAAAATGATTGGGAAATATGGCTACAATAAATCCATAGGCCAACAAATGGTTATGACTGTAGATTCTCTAGATTTAAATTCACCTTTAATAGTATGGGGGCCTAAACATGAAAGTAATTATAATGGCATGTCTTTTCAGGGAGATCCAGCTATAAAAATTAATTCTCATCAATTACCTGAACTAGTACTTTCAAGTCAGGATGTATGGACTGAACCAAGTGTTATAGACCTTTCAAAATCAAATTTTGATTTGAAGTTCAAGGCGTATAATTTGGGAAGAGCTTTTAGAGATTCTGTTTTTGTTGAACTAAAGCAAGAATTTCCTGATGGAACTGATACTATTTACTCGAAGTTCATTCCTGGAATATTAAATGTAGACACCATTACTTTTAATGTAATTAATAAACCTGAAATTAGTATTGGACAGAATATTTTTACGATTTCAATTGATTTACCGATTTCCACAATTCAGGAAGCTTTCGACGAAAACAGTAACAATAGAATTCAATACTTAATGAATATTTCTTCAAATTCAATAATTCCAGTTTGGCCATATGATTTAAGTATTGTCGGGAATAAAAGTGACACACTAAGAGTTTCAACAATTAATCCATTGGAGGCTACCAATACTTATTATTTTGAAATAGACACGAGTAGTAGGTTTAATTCTCCATTTTCAAAAACTCAATCTATTGTTTCTAGCGGAGGAGTTATTGAAGCGATTCCAGGAAATTGGTCCAATAGAATAACATCCTTAAATGATTCATTATATTTTGAAGACAGTATAGTATATTATTGGCGCTCCAGGCCTGATAGTTCTGTTGTTGATTGGAAAGTAAATTCATTTCAATACATTCCAAAAAAATGGGGATGGAGTCAATCCCATATTGATCAATTTAAAGAAAATGAATATTTAAATATTGTGCTAGATAGTTTAAATAATATTTACAACTTCTCTCCAACGCTTAAAAGTATTACTTGTAAAAATCATATTCAACATGTTGCCCTTAGTTCAGAATGGACTGGGACTTATTGGGAAGTTAGTGGTGAGATTGCAGATTACGGAGGACATACAAATCCTGCAATTATGGTTGGAGTAATTAATCCTAATTCTTTAAATTATTGGAAAACTCCTTTTATTGATAATTCTACTACACCTCCAAGTGTTCTTAATCCTAATAATTGTTTTGGTCAATATAATGGAGATCCTGCTGTTTGCGGCAATACATCTTTAATAGGGAGACCAAGGGAGCATGGGTATTTTATGTTTAAAAATAATAGTCCTTCCCAATTAGATTCATTAGCAAGTATGTTAAGCACAAAAATTCCAGATGGTTATTATATTATAGTCTACAGTTATATCCCTAATAATTACGGCGGAACTTTACTTTATAATAGTCCATTGTATGCCAACTGGCCTAATAATTTATTCTCTACTTTTCAAACCCTAGGAGCAACAGGGTTTACCAATTCCAATCAACCAGACGATGGTTTTATTTTCTTTTGTAAAAAAGGTAATCCTAATACAGCTATTGAAGTAAGATCAGACACAATTTCTCCAGGGTTTGTTCCATCACAACTAATAGAGTTTAGTACAACAGTGACTAGTTCGCTAGAAAATGGTAAAATTTTATCAGGTATTATTGGGCCGTCCAATAATTGGAAAAATATTTATTGGGAACAAAAAGCATTAGAAAATCCATCTGCAGATTCTGCAAGATTAAAAGTTTATGGTTTAAATTCTTTAGCTTCAAGCGTCAAAACTTTGATAATTGATACTAGTTTTACTAATAAAGATTCTATTACCAACTTACAATCTATTGTCAGTTCCTTTCAATATCTGCAATTAGAAATGGAAACTTCCGATGATTCTTCATTAACACCAACTCAAATAATAAACTGGCTTGTGACCTACGACCCATTACCTGACTTGGCAATTAATCCAAAAAAAAGTTGGTTTTTAGACTCTACTACTGTTCAACAAGGGGACTCTATTTATTTTAGTGTTGCAATAGAAAATATTTCTCCATTTGATATGGATAGCTTAAAAATAAACTATCATCTAGAGAACCAGAATGGACAAGTAAATATTCCTTATAAAAGACAAGATTCTCTTAGAGCAAGAGAAATAATTATAGACACTCTTGCAATTTCTAGCAGATATTTAAACGATGAATATTTGATGTGGGTAATAGCAAACCCAAAAATAAATAATCTTGAAAAAGATCAAGATGAACAATTTTATTTCAACAATTTAGTACAAACAAGGGTTACTGTTTTAAAAGATAATACGAATCCTCTTTTGGACGTTACTTTTGATGGAATTCATATTTTAAATAACGACATAGTAAGTCCAAATCCGCATATTGTAATTGAATTAAATGATGAAAATCCTTTTTTAATTTTAAATGAAGACATGGACACAGCCAATTTTCAAATTGAAGTTATGAAGCCTAATTCTTCGAGTTGGAAGAGAATTAACTTCTTCAATGGTGCACTAACTAATTTAGAATGGCATACAAACGAAGATGAGAATAAATTTATTATTGAATTTTACCCTGTTTTTAATCAAGATGGAATCTACAAATTAAGAGTTCAAGGGCAAGACAAAACTGGTAATTCTAGTGGCGATGAACCATACCAAATAAACTTTGAAGTAATTCAGAAGTCTTCTATTACAAATATCTACAATTACCCAAACCCTTTTTCGACAAAAACTCATTTTGTTTTTACTTTAACTGGATCTGAAATACCTAATAAATTAGATATTCAGATTATAAATGTTAATGGACGACTTATAAAGCAAATCCATCTCAGCGATATAGAAAATATAAGAATCGGTAATAATATGACCAAATATTTCTGGGATGGAAGAGATGAATTTGGTGATCCAGTAGCAAATGGAGTTTATATATATAAAGTGATTTCAGAAATAAATAATTTGGAGATAGAGCATAGATCCTCCGAAGGAGACAAAGCTTTTACTAATGGTCTTGGTAAAATGTATTTAGTTAGATGATAAAAAAGAGAACTTTGATTTAAATTTCAAAAATTTAGATTCATAAAACCTAAAGCTGATTTGGGATATTGCAAGGGTAGAAACAAAGATTATAATTGGGTATAAGACCAAGCTATTTAACAAAGATTCACTTAAAAATCCACTCATTTGTAATATTATAGTTATAATGATTCCGTGGTAGCAATATAAGCCATAAGATATCTTGCCAAAAAAATTAAAATACTTAATTCTAGAAACTTTAACTATAGATTTATCACAATAACTTTGTTCTAAAATAATAAATGAAAAGAAAATGGAAAACAGTACTCTTTGAGTAATAATAAAAAAATTATTTTCTATTAAAAAAGGCATCAAAATAAAAAAAGAAAAAATAATTAAGTAAACAAATAAAATTGTGTTTCTAGTTAGACTTTGAAGTTTACTTATAAAATGTGGGTATTTGAATGCTAAAATTGCTGTTAATGCGCCTATACCAAAATTGCCAAGTGCACTTACTGTATGAAAATTTAAAGACAGGGAATCATTTATAAAGCAAACTCTGAAAAGAAGGGATATAAGTATTATTAAAAAAGATATTGCTAAAAGATATTTATTAAACCATTTTATTATAATTGCCCAAAAAACATAAAATTGTTCTTCGACAGAAATAGACCACATAAAGACCATAAAAAATAAAAAATTGTACCCATTTTCAATGATATCATAATTTAAAATAAATAAAATAAAGTTCCATATCGAAGGTAATTTTTCCGATTCAAGAAAATAATAGGATTTAAAATATTCTATCAAAAATCCAAGGAAAACAATTAAAAAATATAGTGGCCAAATTCTTAACGACCTTCTGATTAAGAAATTCTTAAATTGAAAGGCGTTGGTGAATTTAATTTCTTCAAGAGCTTTCCATGTAATTAGAAAACTTGAGAGAACAAAAAAAGAGTCTATTGAAATAAATCCTAAGATTTTGCCATAACTAAATAAAGTAGCATATAATTTAGAATTAATTATTTCAGGACTATTACTGAAAAAAACATGTCCAAAAAAAACTCCAATGAATCCAATAAATCTTAACGAATTTAATTCCTTGAAATATTTTGTCTTATAACTATCTTTACTCAACCTTCTCTATTGAATGATGTAAATTAGAGTTGAAATTAACATATACTAATATATACTAAATATTGTGTACATAGACACCCACACCCATATCTATCTTAAAGACTTCGATGAAGACCGAAAGGGAATTATTTCAGAATGTATAAATAGTGGAGTGAAGAAACTTTTTTTGCCAAATATTGACAAAAATTCAATAGCAGATGTACTAAAAACATGTGAATTATATAAAGATATTTGTTACCCAATGGTTGGATTACATCCGTGTTATATTAAAGATTCTTATGAAGAAGATTTGGATTATTTAAAATCCATAATTAAATCTATAAATCCCATAGCTATAGGTGAAATTGGAATTGATTTATATTGGGATAAATCAAATTTAGAAATTCAAAGAGAAGCTTTTGTTGCCCAAATAAATTGGGCCAAAGAATTTAAGCTTCCCATAGTTATTCACGCGAGAGACTCTTACAATGAAATATTTGAAATTTTGGACCGATTAAATGATGAAAGCTTAAAAGGTGTTTTTCATTGTTTTTCCAGTTCTTTAAAAGACGCAAATCGAATATTAAGCTATGGTGGATTCAAATTAGGAATCGGTGGTGTAGTTACTTTTAAAAATAGTGGTCTTGACAAAGTGGTTAAGAATATTGATATTAAAAATATAGTTTTGGAAACAGATTCTCCGTATTTAACCCCTACTCCATTTAGAGGGGCAAGAAATAAAAGTAGTTACATTCCTATTATTGCAAATAAACTTTCGGATATTTACAAAATTAGCAGTGAAGAAATTGGAAATATCACTTCAAAAAATGCAAAAGAAATTTTCAGTATTTAAAATAACTTTTTTATTAATTTTTTTACCTTTTTGGGCATTTTCAAATATTCTAAATATATCTGAAAATATAGAAAGCACAGAAATTAGTATTC
>TARA_B110000285_G_scaffold80070_1_pt1 | contig 15609 bp, 11 predicted proteins | sample TARA_B110000285 | Tara Oceans TARA_B110000285 (sample SAMEA4397756) | marine metagenome | biome: Polar Biome; feature: [SRF] surface water layer (ENVO:00010504); material: water (ENVO:00002006), including particulate matter (ENVO:01000060) such as... | depth 5 m
GCACTTCGAATTTGTTTTGAAGAAAACAAAGAGGATTTGGCTTGTGCGATTATCGAACCAATTCCTGCAAACAACGGACTTTTACTCCAAGACAAATCATTCTTATTAGAGCTCCGAGAACTGTGTACTAAATACGGAGTCCTATTGTTTTTTGACGAAGTAATTTCAGGATTTAGAGTTGGATTTAACGGCGCTGCTGCTTATTTCGATATCACACCTGACATCATTACATACGGTAAAATAATTGGAGGAGGACTTACGGTTGGGGCGTATGGAGCCAACAATGAAATCATGGCTTGCGTTTCACCTGACGGACCCGTTTATCAAGCGGGAACACTTGCAGGGAACCCTGTTGCAATGGCTGCTGGAATAGCTCAATTGACTGAATGTGCGAAACCAGGGTTCTACGAAGACCAGCAAAAAAGAACAGAAATATTTGTGAATAACGTGAACGGTCATGCTTCTGCTAAAGGGTATAATTTTGAAATAGTTACCGTTGGATCCATTTTCTGGCTGTCATTCGCTGGAAAGAAAAGCATTAAAAGTGCGGATCAAATTGATGGAAAAATGGATGGATTCAAAAACTTATTTCTCGAATTATTGAATCGAGGCGTTTACATTGGGCCAAGCGGTTACGAAGTTGGATTTATCTCTCAAGCGCATACATCGGAGAAGTTAGAAGTTGCTGCGAAAGTATTTTGTGATTCTTTGGATGTAGTATTCGCTTAAACTAATCTTCCTATTTGTGTACAGCTCCATGGCAGTCTTAAGTTTTTGGATGTCATGCAATAATTTGCAACCATAGCAATATAAAGGCTAGAGAATTTCAACGGAATGTTTGTAATAAACACAAATTTCTTGCGTGTCTTTCGGAACTTTAACAACGTGGTTAATTCCCGTCCAGAGGAATAGATCTTTTAAAATCAGTCCTTGTTCGACTTCTGGTTTAACAATGAAGGTTGAACTATTTTAATAGAGATGCTTCTCGGGCATTAGTTTCCCATATTGTGTAAAAAATTCACTTCTTCTATCGAGTATAAGTTCCGATTTGAATACTTTGTCGAGTCTCGCATCCAGATATGTGAAAAAAGGTTGAATCAGAATAGATCCTGAAAGACGTCCCGCAAAAGGTACTATACTATTCACAGCTATAAATCAACTCAAGAAAAGGAATTAATGCCAAGCAGGAGCAAAACAAACATGATAAGAAGAGTTTTCAGAGCCTCATTTATTTACAAAGCGCTTGTCGTTTGGATAATTCTTTGCCTGACATTTCCTGGTAATCTTTACATTCCTTGGTTCGAGCACCTCTTAAAGACCTCATTTTTTGAGCGTCTTCAATCCTAGTTTCCTTATCGAACATCTTAGCTGAAAATTCGTTCAGTTCACCTGTAACTTCAAGGCATTTGCAAAACTGTTTGTCCTTTTCAACGCTATCCGCTTCGTTGGAGCAACTTAATAGTGCAACAGGGAAAAACGCAATTGCGACAATTCTAATTAGCTGACTTTTCAATAGATCTCTTTTCAATTTTGATTATTTTTTTAATTTTTTGCTTTTTCTCAAGGCTTTCTAATGGCTTAATTTCCTTTGCCTTTTTAGTCTCTAATTCTGCCCTCTTTTTCTCAGCAGCTTCTCCCGTATAAATTTCTTCAACCGGATACCCGCCAGCATTTGATTTGATCGTAAGTGTTTTAACTCCGTTTTTAACTTCCATTTTTACATCTTGATCAATCTTCTTTGTAACTTCCTTTTTCACAGGAGTTTTAACTGTTTCTTGAGCAATTGCACCACTTGAAATTATTCCAGTGAAAACGATTGCCATGAATACCCTCTTTTTCATTAATCAACGTTGAGGAAATCGTTCTAATTTAAGGAATCTGAAATTAACTATCGCTATTGGTAGCACTTCAATCCATCTAAATCAAGCAAATTTCTCTTAAATTTACTTTCAAATCAAAAAACAATGTCCAAATTACCAAACGTTGGAACTACGATTTTTTCTGTAATGTCCAAGCTGGCAATCGAGACTGGAGCCATTAATCTTTCACAAGGGTTTCCAAATTTCCCAGTCGACACAGTTCTTACAGACATTATAAAACGAAAATCTGATCAAAACATTCATCAGTACGCTCCGATGCCGGGGTCGGGCGAACTTTTAACTGCGGTAAGTGGACTTATTGAAAATTCGTACACAAGAAAAGTCAATACTGATTCAGAATTATTGATCACTGCCGGAGCCACTCAGGGAATCTTCACGACAATTATGGCGCTCATTGAAACGGGAGATGAAGTCATTGTCCTTGATCCAAGTTATGATTGTTACGAACCTGCTGTAATCTTAGCTGGAGGAATACCCATTAGGATACCACTGGATCTGAATTTCATGCCCGACTGGGATTTGATTGAGAGCAAAACGAATTCGAAAACCAAGATGATAATTACGAATAACCCGCACAATCCATCGGGTAGGGTTTGGTCTGAATCTGATTTTGAGGCTTTGGAAACGCTTCTATTTAAAAACGATCAGATGCTTGTTTTATCGGATGAAGTTTATGAATTTATCACTTTCGATCAAAAACATCTTTCAGCAAATGAACGTGAAAAGCTGAAGAACCGATCGATAATAACCTCTTCTTTCGGAAAATCATTTCATATTACGGGTTGGAAAATGGGTTACGTTGTCGCTCCTGAATATTTGATGACTGAAATCAAAAAGGTTCATCAATTCAATGTTTTTTCTGTGAATAGCGTCGCTCAAGCATGTCTAGCAGAATATATTTCCAAAACCGACGTGTCGACTTTAGGCACGTTTTACAAAGAGAAACGAAATTTATTCCAACAACTTCTTTCCAATAGTAAGTTCAAGTTGGACCCTTGCGAAGGAACGTATTTCCAAATCGCTGATTATAGCGCCGTTTCATCAGAATTAGATATCGATTTCTGTAAAACATTGACGATCAAGTATGGAGTTGCTTCGATTCCCGTCTCAGTCTTTAGTGCCAATAGTCAGGATAATAAAAAAATTAGGTTTTGTTTTGCAAAAGACAACGATACATTGATTAACGCAGCGGATAAATTATGCAAGATTTAAGAGTAACACTTGTTCAGGCAGATCAAAAGTGGGAAGATAAAACAGCCAACTTTAAAAATTACCGCCGCCTTCTTGTTGGCGTTAAAACCGATCTTATCGTTCTTCCCGAAATGTTTCAAACGGGCTTTAGTATGAACACTTCTGAAATGGCCGAAGATTTAGAATCAAGCAAAAGCATTGAATGGCTCAAGCAATTCGCAATAGAAAAAGAATGCGCTATTTACACCTCTTTGATTATAAACAGGGACGGAAAGGTATATAACGAAGGTGTTTTTGTACAACCCGATCAACGAACGTTGTATTACAGCAAAAGAAAGACATTTGGATTGGCGGGAGAAAGTGATCATTTCGCCTCGGGAAACGATGAAACGATTGTTGACTATTTAGGTTGGAATATTCAATTGCAAATCTGTTATGACCTTCGTTTTCCTGAGATTGTAAGAAATAAAATACTCCCCAACCAATCGCCAGCATATGACGTTATCGTTTATGTTGCAAACTGGCCCGAAAAGAGATCTGCACATTGGAATACTCTTTTAAATGCACGAGCAATTGAAAACCAGAGCTTTGTAATTGGAGTCAACCGAGTTGGGAAAGACCAGAATGGACTTGCTTATTGTGGCGATTCGAAGTTGGTAAATGCCCTAGGTGAAGAAAAGAAACTGAAGCCGATAGAGGAGAGTGTAAAATCATTCACATTAAAAATAGATGAACTAACAGCAATGAGAAAATCACTCCCCTTTTTGAAAGATGCATAATGCAGATGCGGTTCTCAGCTTTGAGATTATACTTTAAATAATGTATATTTGTTCCACTTTAATACAAAAAATTATGAAAAAAATTTACTTAAGCTTCCTTCTTTTAGGGATAACATCGACTGCTGCAAATGCACAGCAAACGACCAAACCTTATTCGTTCGGGAAAATTAACACTAGTGCTGTAAAACCAACACAGCAAAATCCTTCAGAGCCAAAAGCGTTAGGAGTTGAGATTTGGGCTGATGATTTTAATGATGGTACAAACTGGACAATCGACAATGATGGTCAAGCGGGTGGGGTTTTTGGATGGTCAATAGATGCGACTAGCGATGGTTGGTGGTCCGCAAACGGAATCACTTCTACTTCTGGCGGAGGGTATGCTGAATTAAGCAACGGAGATCCAACTGCGCCAACTCCAACGCAAGCGCTTGATGTTATTTATACAATGACTTCTGTAGCTCTAGACATTCCTAACTTACCTGGAAACACAGCTAATACTGACCAAGTAACTCTTCAATACCAAGAGTACGGAGCACGTTTTAACGATTTACAAGAAGTACAAATCAGTGTTGATGGTTTAGCTTGGACAACTATTAGAGACAACAGCGATGAATACGGTGTTCTTTCTTCAAGTGGTGGTTCTGCATACCCGAACCCGGCGAACATTTCTATTAACCTTGCTCCTTACATTACAGGAAATGCATCTACAGTTCAAGTTCGTTTCTCATGGACAACTAACTTTCCTTCATTATCTACTAACCCTAACGTATGGGTTGCTTACGGATGGTACATTGATGATTTAAAGATTTTCACAAATCCTGATAATGATGTTGAGTCAACAGATCCTTATTGGGGAACTGCTTTCTTAAACTATTCTCAAATTCCTACAACTCAGGTTGCACCTATTGATTTTGTTACTGAGCCTTTCAATGGAGGTCTTAATCCTCAAACAAACGTTGAGCTTAATGTTGATTTCAACAGTGGAGCTTGGACTGGTGTTTCTCAGTCAGTTACAATTCCTGTTGGAGCTTACGATAGCTTAATCGTTTCAACTCAATATACTCCAGCAGCTGTTGTTGGTTCGCACGCATTTACTTGGGAAATTACTCAAGATGAAGTCGATGATGTTCCTTCTAACAATGTTATTCAAGGAGATAACTTTGATGTTACTGAGTATATTTATGCTCAAGATGACAACTTAATTGACGGTTCTGAAAACAACGGTGGTGAGGCTTACGAAGTAGGTAACTTCTTCGATATTTGGGCAGATCAAACTGTTTACTACGTTGATGTTAAATTGCACAACACAACAGAGATTGGGTCTACGGTTTATGCAAAGATTTACTCTTTCGATGGAACTCAAGCGACATTTGCTGATGCATTGACTTTCGAGCAGCAATCAGATTACCACACGGTAACTACTTCTGATGTAAGTGGAGTTTTATCTCTTCCATTATTATTCCCTACTCCATTAACGGTTGCTCAAACTACTTACTTCGTAGTGTTGGCAACAGATGGTGACGGTGGAGCTACTGATGATGTTGTTTGTGCAACGTCTGGAACTTCTCCAATTGGATTCTCTTATGTGTACATCCAAGCTGATGATACGTGGTACTTGCAACCAGCAACTCCTATTGTTCGTTTGAACTTTGACGGAACTGCTTGGGGATTGAATGAAAACGGAGAAAACATTTCTGCTGTTAACATTTTCCCTAACCCAGCAAACGATGTGGTTAATGTAAGCTACAATGTAGTGAACACCTCAGATGTTACTGTTGAGATTATGGATATGACTGGTGCTGTTGTTTCAACTGTATCTGATGAATCTAATATTCAAGGTGTACAACACATATCTGTTAATACGTCTAGCTTCGCTGCTGGTGTTTACTATGTAAATATTTCAACTGCTGAAGGTGTTGTTAAAAATAAATTCGTTAAACAATAATTAGAACAAAGCTTTTGATAGGGAGTTTTAAAATGACCTTATAAGCTTTTAAATATTTAAGGCCGTCTCGGATAAACCAAGACGGCCTTTTTTTGTGCTCTATTTTTGGAATAGTGCTAGGTATGATTTTTAACCATGGAGATTTAAGTTCACTGCTGTAAAGACCAATCCGAATTCGTCACAGAAGGAATCATAGCAGTGAGACTGAAAAACAAACTAAGTCTGAATAGAACAACAAGTGCGCCCCCTTGGTTAAAACATTTTACCGATATTTGCCAAAAACAAATTTACATGTCAAAGGTTACAACGTTACACGAGTTTATCATGGATCGCCAAGCTGAATTTCAGTTTTCTACTGGAGAACTTTCTCGATTGTTGAGCGATATTGCTGTTGCCTCTAAAATCGTAAGTAAGGATGTTCGCCGAGCTGGACTCCTTGAAAACTTTTTAGGTGCCGAAGGAACAACTAATATCCAGGGAGAAGAACAGCAAAAACTTGATGTAATTGCGGATAATCAATTCATAAACATGTTCCAATCAGGAGGTGAAGTTTGTGGAATCGCGTCTGAAGAAAATGACAATTTCATGCCCTTCAAATCAGAGTTTTCTAAAAAAGGAAAATATGTAGTTCTTTTTGATCCATTGGACGGTTCTTCAAATATTGATGTTAATGTTTCAATTGGAACAATTTTCTCAATTTATAGAAGAGTAAGTGAAGTTGGAACGGAAGCGACTTTGGAAGATATGCTTCAAGCAGGAACTGAACAAGTGGCAGCGGGGTATGTCCTTTATGGTTCATCTACAATGTTGGTTTACACGACAGGTAAAGGTGTAAATGGATTTACGCTAGACCCTTCAATCGGAGAGTTTTGTTTGTCTCATCCACAAATGAAAACACCAGATACAGGTCGAATTTATGCGATGAATGAAGGAAACATAAACATTTGTGAAAGCGGAATCAAAGAATACATCGAAACATATTGCCAGCAAACACAACCCGGCCATGAAAGACCGTATTCAGGAAGGTACATTGGCTCGTTAGTTGCTGATTTTCATAGAAACTTAATCAAAGGTGGAATTTACATCTATCCCGATACGACTGTCGATCCAGAAGGGAAGTTACGCTTGTTATACGAATGCAATCCTTTGGCCTTTATTGTAGAACAAGCGGGCGGATTGGCAACTACAGGAAGAAAACGAATTATGGAAATCAAACCAGAACGTCTTCACCAACGCGTGCCTTATTTCATTGGTTCTAAAATGATGGTTGAACATGCAATGGGTTTTCTTAAATAGAGAAATCATAGATTTCGCTTAGGAAAGGGAATTAACAAGTGATAATTCGAACCTGACAAAAAATGGACTTAAAAGAACTCAAATCCTTATTTTCGAACTTACCACAGGTTAATGCCACAGCCAATGAACTTCAAATTATTGGGTCTAAAATTCAATGGAAAGGACTAGTAGGGTCTTCACGTTCATTAAGCGCCTCTGCAGTTGCAATGCAAGCGCCCGGAAATCACTTATTTATTCTTTCAGACAAAGAGCAAGCAGCTTATTTTTTGAACGACTTACAGGGTTTGTTTCCTACAAATTCAAACATCTTGTTTTATCCCGCTTCGTACCGTGTGCCTTACGAACTTGAAAAAACAGACAATGCCAATGTTGTCGCAAGAGCGGAAGTTTTAGAGAAAATATCGACAGGGAAAAACACATGGATTGTTACCTATCCCAAAGCACTGTTCGAAAAAATTCCTTCCCAGAAAACATTGGTGAAGAATACATTGAAGCTTGAACATGGCAAAAACTATGGAATTGATTTTATTAATGAACAGCTTCTAGATTTAAATTTTGATCGGGTCGATTTTGTTTACGAACCGGGTCAGTTTTCCATCCGAGGAGGAATTGTCGATGTGTTCTCTTACTCAAATGATCAACCTTATAGAATTGAATTTTTTGGAGATGAAGTCGACAGTATTCGAACATTTGATGCGAGCACGCAACTGTCGATTAATACGCATAAATTTTTCAATATCGTTCCGAATGTTCAAGGTGAAATGATCGGAGGTGGAAATGTTTCTTTTTTCGACTTCCTTGGAGAACACGCTGCGGTATGGCTTTCATCGTATGACATTACGAAAAATACGTTGGACAAAGAATACAAAAAAGCGGTTAAAGTATATAACTCCATTGAATCACATGTTGCGCCTACAATTCCAGACAATTTATTTCTCCATCCGAGTAATCTCGAACCTAAATTAAAAGAACTCAGCGTTGTTGAATTTGGCGCTGAACAGTTCTTTTCCCCGACAAAAACCCTAGATTTTAACTTTAAACCACAACCAAGTTTCAATAAGAACTTCAACCTTCTAGCTGAAGATTTGTTGCAACGAAAAAAGAACAAGTATTCCATATCGATATTCTCAAATCAACCGAAGCAAATCAGTCGGCTTGAGCAAATATTTGCAGATATCAACACAGATATAACATACAATCCCATTCCGATTTCTCTCCATGAGGGGTTTATTAGTGACGAACTAAATATTGTTTGCTACACGGACCATCAAATTTTTGAACGGTTCCATCGGTTTAGACTTAAGGAAGGATTTAGACAGGCGAAGCAAGCCCTAACACTTAAAGAGCTTCACAATTTACAACGAGGAGATTACGTCACGCACATTGATCATGGAGTAGGGAAATTCTCTGGACTTGAAACAATCGATGTCAATGGAAAACCGCAAGAAGCTATCCGCCTTTTGTACAGAGACAATGATGTTTTGTATGTGGGTATTCACTCGCTTCATCGTATTTCGAAGTTCACAGGGAAAGACGGCGGCTCTCCAAAAATGAATAAACTTGGAACGAACACTTGGGCGACGCTCAAACAAAAGACCAAGAAAAAAATCAAGGAGTTGGCGTTTGATTTAATTAAACTTTATGCCAAACGAAAAGCGCAAGAAGGTTTTGCATTTAGCCCTGATTCTTACCTCCAAAATGAATTGGAAGCTTCATTCATGTATGAAGACACTCCCGATCAGTTAAAATCAACAATTGCAGTTAAGGAAGATATGGAATCCAGTACACCTATGGACCGTTTGATTTGTGGTGATGTAGGTTTCGGGAAAACAGAAATTGCCGTTCGAGCAGCATTTAAAGCCGTTGCCGATAGCAAACAAGTTGCGATTCTTGTTCCAACAACCATTTTGTCCTTGCAACACACAAGGAGTTTTAAGGAACGCTTAAAAGACTTCCCATGCAACATCGATTATATTAATCGCTTTAAATCCGCGAAGGAAGTAACAGCTACCTTGAAAAGACTTGCAGACGGAGAAATTGACATCTTGATCGGAACACACGCCATCGTTGGAAACCGCGTTAAATTCAAAGATCTTGGGCTAATGATTATCGATGAGGAACAGAAATTCGGCGTTTCTGTTAAAGACAAGCTTAAAACACTAAGGGCAACCGTTGACAGTCTTACCCTAACTGCTACTCCGATACCAAGAACTCTTCAATTTTCATTGATGGGAGCACGTGATTTGAGTATTATAAATACGCCTCCACCAAACAGACAGCCCGTTTTAACAGAAGTTATAGAGTTTAGCGAAGAAGCCATTCGAGATGCTATTGCTTATGAAACGAGTCGAGGAGGTCAAGTATTTTTCGTTCACAACAGACTCCAGAACATCGCAGAGATTTCAGGAATGATTCAGCGTTTGTGTCCTGGAGTTCGGGTTGCAATTGGGCACGGACAAATGGAAGGCAAGGCGCTGGAAAAAATTATGATGGATTTCATAAACCATGAATACGACGTTCTTTTAGCGACGACCATTATTGAATCAGGAATTGATATCTCAAACGCAAACACCATAATTATTAACCAAGCCAACAATTTTGGGATTAGTGACTTACACCAATTGAGAGGTCGCGTTGGTCGTTCAAACAAAAAAGGTTTTTGTTATCTCATTGCCCCTCCCGCAAGTGCGATGACAAGTGAAGCAAGAAAGCGTTTGGAAGCTTTGGTTCAATTTTCAGACTTAGGATCTGGTTTCAACATTGCGATGAAAGATTTGGACATTCGAGGTGCTGGAAATATGCTTGGAGGCGAACAAAGTGGATTCATTGCTGACATTGGATTTGATATGTATCAGAAAATTCTAAACGAAGCCATTGAAGAGTTACGTGAATCAGAATTTAAAGAGCTGTTCTCTGACCGCAATTCAGATAGTTTAACGGAATTCGTCAAAGATTGTGTTTTAGAAACTGATTTGGAGATTAGAATTCCGGATGATTACGTAAACAACGTTGCCGAGCGACTGAGCTTGTACCAAGACATGGACAACATCAAGGGGCAAGAAGAATTGGATCGATTTGTAAAGGAACTTGAAGACCGATTTGGGCCCATTCCAGAAAAAGTTAATGAGTTAATGCGCTCGTTCAAACTGCGTTGGCTGGCTCAAGAATTGGGAATCGAAAAGTTGGTTTTGAAGTCGAATAAGATGATTGGCTATTTTATAACCAATCCAAAGTCTGAATATTATCAATCGCCAACATTCACTAAGGTTCTCGACTATATGCAGAAGAATCCAAAGGTGGCCAAGCTGAGTGAGAAAAACGACCGCCTTCGAATAATTTATGATGATGTTCAAACACTTACCGTTGCTTATGAACACATCAATAGAATCCTGAAATTATAATAAAAGCACCATTCTCAAACTAAAACGAAAATTCCTTCGTTAAAATAGCAAATACAACAAAAGTGAAATTATTTCAAGCTTTAGCTACACTAATTCTTATCAGTTCATGTGCCCACAATCAATTACAGTTTGTGAAGGTCAGTCAAAAAAAAATTGTCGCCTTAGAAAACAACACGTTCGATGAGGAAGGAACTAATAATTACCGACAGTCTTCATGTAAGAAAACTGTGACGAATTTGGATTCTGAATCCAATAAATTGACAGAAAATCAAGATATGGATCTTGGTCAGAGGGCTTCCATAGCACAAACCCAGCCTTCCGATTCAACAACCACTGACGTCGATCCTGAATTAAGCGAAGATGCCTTGAATGAAGCATTGGACGCTGAAGAACATGCAAGAAAAGCCAAAATTCTATCCATTACTGCCCTTGTAACACTTGTGGCTGGTAGCATATTTCTTGGAATAGGATTAATTGTTTCACTTGTCTTAGCATTTATTGCAAGAGCCCAATATGTTAGGTCGAAACGGTCGAGGTTCAATACGGCAACAGGTCAATTCGATGAGGATGTTGCGCGCAAATGGCTTTTAGCCTATTGGATAGTATTGGGAGTCGCTGCTTTGCTTCTATTCGCTTTAATTCTTCTCTTCTTCTGGTGATAATCTTCTGAAATTCTTACCTTCGAAAGATGTCGAAACGGCTCAAGGCTATTGTCTCAGTTACTAACGATCTGTATACAGATCAACGCGTTCATAAGGTATGTACTTTCCTTCATGAATCTGGCTATGACGTACTTTTGGTTGGGCGCAAACGGAAATCGAGTGTTGAACTGCCGGCAAGGGATTATACGACAAAGCGAATGCGCCTTCTCTTTGAAAAAGGAGCGTTCTTCTATGCCTTTTTTAATTTTCGATTGTTCCTGTTTCTTATTTTCAAAAAAGCAGACGTTATCGTTTCGAATGACTTGGATACCCTCTTGGCCAATTACGTGGTTAAAAAGTTCAAGCGAAAAACCGAATTGGTTTACGATTCACACGAGTATTTTACAGAAGTTCCTGAGCTAATCAATCGTCCTAGGGTTCAGAAGGTTTGGCTCAGAATTGAGCGAATGATTTTCCCAAAATTGACAAAAATTTATACGGTTAACAATTCTATTGCCAAAATCTACGGTGACCTCTACACTAAGGAGGTGAAGGTTGTTCGAAATATTTCACCACTGTGGAAACCAGAAGACTTAAAGAGTAAATCAGAATTAGAAATACCAGAAAACAAACGCCTCATTATTTTGCAGGGTGCTGGAATCAATATCGATAGAGGAGCTGAAGAAGCTGTCGAGGCAATGTGCCAAATTGATGCCGTTTTGATGATTGTAGGCGACGGCGATGTCGTTGCTCAATTAAAGGAACGTGTTGTGCAATTGGCACTTGAAAGCAAGGTGATTTTTTACGGTAAAAAGCCGTACAACGTGATGATGAATTACACGTTCCATGCTGATATTGGCCTAACCCTCGATAAACCAACCAATATGAATTACCGCCTTTCGTTGCCCAATAAAGTCTTTGACTACATGCATACACAAACGGCCGTTGTTGCAACTGAAATCAAAGAAGTGGCGCATGTTATTCGGACCAACGAAATTGGTGAAATCCTTCAAGAATTTACCATTGATAAATTGGCTGAAACAATAAATGCACTATTTGCAGATTCAGAACAATTAGCCAAGTACAAAGCCAATTGCTTGAAAGCGGCGCAGGTTGAAAACTGGGAGAACGAAACCAAAATTTTAGATACAATTTACAAGGGAACTTCTGGTACATAAAAATCTCCATATCATTTCATTTGATGTTCCATATCCAACGGATTACGGCGGAGCAATTGACGTCTTTTATCGCTTGAAAGCATTGCATAAATTAGGTCTTAGCATTACGTTACATTGCTATGAATACGGAAGACCGAAACAAGATGAACTTTTAAAATACGCAGAAACGGTTTACTATTATCCTCGGAAAAAATCCGTTTTTGATAGCATTGGAAGAACGCCATTTATCGTCAAAACGAGAAATTCGGCAGAATTAATGGCGAACCTTTGCAAAGACGACTCTCCTATCCTTTTTGAGGGCTTACACACCTGTTATTCTTTGAATGACGAACGCTTTAAAAATAGAATAAAAATCGTTCGAACACACAATGTCGAACATGAATATTATACAGAACTCGCAAAGAACAACCGAGGGTTAACGAAGCGATTTTATTCTGGTGAAGCACGAAAATTAAGAAGGTTCGAATCCCAGTTAAACTATGCAAATCATATTCTTGCGATTAAAGAATCTGATGCGGTTCATTTCAAGCAATATTCCAGTTCAGTCCAAGTACTTCCCGCAGCATCGAAGGCGATCTCTGAAAATCCTAAACAAGCGACCGAAGCTTTCTTTTTATTCCATGGAAATCTCTCCGTTGAAGAGAATGAAATTGGTGCAAAATGGCTCATCAATGAAGTTTTTTTACCTCTTAACCTGGAAAATAAGTTGAAAATTGCGGGAAAAGAGCCTTCGCCAAGTTTAATTGAAAATTGCGAAGAACACAATATTGAACTGATTCTCAACCCTTCAGAAGAGGCAATTCAAGCACTTATTCAAGCGGCAAGAGTTCATGTCTTCTATTCCAGTCAGGCAACGGGTGTTAAGCTAAAATTGATAAATTCACTCTCTTCATCTGGTCATATCGTTGCTAATGAAAATATGATTCTTGGCACAAACTTAGAAGGTCTTTGTTCACTAGCAATAGATGCGAAAGAATTTCAACGTTTGATTCAGAATAAAATAAAAGCCGAATTGCAAGAAGAAGAATTTCAATCAAGGATTTCATTTTTGAATGAAAACTACAGCACCGAAAAAAATTGCCTCATAATACTTAAGCTACTATGAAAACAATCGTCCTAATTCTAGCCTTATTTCCACTTACGCTCAATGCACAAATTGACGGAGAATGGTACACTAGTTTCTTAATAATGGGAACTCCTGGAAATATCAAAATTGAAATAAAATCAACTTCCCCGTCATCAATCTTTCTTTCTGAAAGTGATGGAGCTTATGGACCAATTATTGTTGATGAGCACAAAATTGAAGACAAGAAAATCACTTTTAAGTGGAAGGCAATCAAACTTTCGTTTCAGGGTGTTTATTCTGCAAAACAAAGTACAATTAAAGGAGAAATGAATCAAAACGGAATTAAATGGGATGTTTTGTTTACTAAGGAAAGGCCTAAGAATGCAACTCTTAATAGACCGCAAGAACCAAAAGGGCCTTTTGATTATACTATTGAAAAAGTTAAAATCAAAAATGGTAAGAACATAATAGGTGCAACATTAACGTTGCCAAAGGATTTTTCTGAATCAACATCAATTGTAGTTCTAGCTTCTGGATCAGGTCCACAAAATAGAGATTGTGAAATTGTCGGTCATAAACCATTTTGGGTAATCGCTGATCATCTTGCGACAAATGGAATTGGAAGTCTTCGGTTTGACGACAGAGGAGTTGGTGAAAGTTCAGGTATATATGCTTATGCTGACCTTTCAGACTTTGCTTCAGATGTAGTCGCTTGTGTGAAATACCTGCGAAAAGAGAAGAAGTACAAAACAAACAAAATCGGACTTGCTGGGCATTCAGAAGGAGGAATGCACACGTTGATAGCGGCTAAGTCATACAAGAAAATTGACTTTATAATGCAGCTTTCTTCTGTTGGAACAAATGGTGCTGATGTACTAATCGAGCAACAATATCTTATTCCTATTAAGTCAGGCGCAACAGAGGAGGAGGCGCGTTGGAATCAATCTATATACTTAGGAGCTACAAACATTATAAACAATTACAACGAGAAAAAAGCTGTAGAACCATTGACTGAATTATTAACAAAAAAGTATGATAGCGCAAATCAAGAATACAAAGAATCAATGACAAAAGAAGTCTTTGTTACTTCAAATTTGGCCTTTATAAATAATGATTGGGCCAGAAGTTTTATGCAGTTCAATACTCACGATTATTTAAAAAAATTGAAAATTCCATTGTTCGCAGCAACGGGTTCTGAAGACATCCAAGTTCCGCCTGTATCCAATTTAGCTGTATTCAATACGTATCGCGGAGTAGGTTCAAAAATCGCATCAATGGGTGGATTGAATCACTTAATGCAGCATTGTGAAACATGTACCGTTGAAGAATATGGCTCATTGAAAGAAACGTTCGCAGTTGAGCTTATGGACATGATGGTGGTGTGGATTAGTGAGTTGGATTGAGTTTTCTTCTTAACATCAATAAAAGACAAAATAGTTTGCATAAAAAAAGGAGCAAGAACTTCTTCTTACTAGTTTGGACGGTATCGGTTCTTTTATTTTTTTTCTGGCTTTCAAATTTAGAATATTCCTTTGAAGGAAGGGAAATGAAATAACGACTCCTTAAAACCAATCAGGTTCCGATGGTATGACTTTCGTCTATTTGGTTCACAAAAAGCTGTATTCGACAGGAGTAGTGTTAATTTTTCTATTGATTTCAATTTGGTTTTGGGTAGGTCCGTAATCGGCTTTTTCCTCATCAATTTCGCCCAATTTACTCACTCCCTTAAGTGGTGGAATAGATTTGAAGTAAACAATAAGCTTGTCCTGCGCGTTCAGTTAGTAAAACACCAAAAGCGAAATAAGGAGGAGAGTTATTTTCATAGTTCTAATTTACGCCAAAGGATTGAATTAATAAATTCAAAAATTTATACTTGATTATCAGTATATTAGACTGATTTATTAAAAATAATAGGGATCCCACATGGCAAAATTTAAATATTTTTCGGCTTTTATCATCCCTCTTTTTGGGTTATTTACATTTAATACAACAGGGCTTGCTGCCTATATTGGGGTTTTTAGTTTGTATGTTATTGTTCCTTTAGTAGAAAATTTCTTGCCATCAAACACCTATAATTTATCTACGGTTGAAAAAGAACTAGCAAATGAACATTTGCTTTATGATTTGGTACTTTATCTTTCTGTGCCCTTACATTTATTTGTTGTGTATGAATTTTTAATTACGATTTCAGACACAAGTATTCCTTTATCTGATTTGATTGCCTGTATTTTA
>TARA_B110000285_G_scaffold5474_1_pt1 | contig 15597 bp, 16 predicted proteins | sample TARA_B110000285 | Tara Oceans TARA_B110000285 (sample SAMEA4397756) | marine metagenome | biome: Polar Biome; feature: [SRF] surface water layer (ENVO:00010504); material: water (ENVO:00002006), including particulate matter (ENVO:01000060) such as... | depth 5 m
TTGTTGTCACACGTTAAAAGAAGGTCTATTAAGCAAATAGCTTAATGGATCAAATTCTACAAAAATATTCCCTTCTAAAAAAGTTAAATGTTTCACGTGAAACGTGTTTGGACTTTGAGGAATATATATCTATGATAATAAATAAAAATAAAAAAATTAACTTAATAAGTAAAGAAAATGCTGAAAGTCATGTTATTAGAAATAGACATATTATAGATTCAGCTCAAGCCATTGATTATGTTGATTTTAAAAGTAATACAACCTGTGATTTAGGTAGTGGAGGTGGTCTACCAGGAATTGTAATGGCAATAATGATAAAAAATGAGAAAAAAAATATGAGAATAAACCTATATGAGAAAAGTCATCATAAGAGTTCCTTTCTAAGAGAAGTATCAAGAAAACTCAATTTGGATACAGAAGTTATTCAAAAAGATATATTTGAAGGCAGAGAACTAAATACAGGGTCTATAATGGCAAGAGCTTTTAAACCATTACCTATAGTTTTGGATATAGTTAACAAAAATTTTAAAAGTTACAAAAATTTAATCCTGTTTATGGGAAAAAGTGGAAAAAAAATAATGGAAGAAACTTTAAATGAATGGGATTTTGATTTTGAAAAAAAACAAAGTTTGACCAGTGAAGATTCTTTTGTCCTAAATATAAAAAACATAAAAAAAAAAGTTAAAAATTAAAATGCAAATTATTTCTGTAATAAACCAAAAGGGCGGTGTAGGAAAAACCACTACAGTCATTAATCTCGCAGCTGGATTAGCCCAACAAGAAAAAAAAATTTTAGTAATAGATCTTGATCCTCAAGGAAACGCAACAACAGGACTGGGTCTATCAAACCTTGAAAATTCTAGTGATACAATTTATGGAGTGTTGAATGGCACAAAAACTGTTTCTGAAGTAATCAAAAAAACAGAATTTAAAAATTTAGATATAATTACCTCAAATGTAGATTTGTCAGGACTAGAAGTCGAAACAGCTTCTGATAGCGAAAGAGCCTTCATATTAAAAGTTAAATTGGCCACATATTTAAACGATTCTGGGGCATATTATGATTATATTCTTATAGACTGCCCACCATCATTAAGCCTATTGACAGTGATGGCTCTAGTCTCATCAAATTCTCTTTTAGTGCCATTACAAACAGAATTTTTTGCATTAGAGGGCTTAACTCAATTAATGAAAACTATTAAAAGAATAAAAGTGAGCTTAAATCCCGAGCTAAAAATAAGAGGCATCCTTTTAACAATGTATGACAAAAGAAACAAACTTTCATCCCAAGTAGAAAAAGAAGCCAGGGATTATTTTAATGAAAAAGTTTATTCAACTGTGATACCTAGAAATGTTAGACTGTCCGAGGCGCCATCACACGGCATGCCAGTATTAGTTTATGATAAGTCATGTCTAGGTAGTAAATCATATTTCAGTTTCACGGATGAATTCATTAATCAAGAGACAGTCATAGGAAGTGCCGCATAATGGAAGTGAGTAAAATTAAAAAAGGATTGGGTAGGGGTTTGTCATCATTAATTGGTGAAACAAAAACAGAAATAAGTACTAATAATTTATCGATTAGCGATTTGGTTCCTAATAAATTTCAACCCAGGAAAGTATTTGAAGAACAGGGGCTATTAGAACTTACAAATTCAATTAAAGAACGAGGGATTATTCAGCCAATAATTGTTAGAAAATCCGATGGAGACAAATCCAAATATGAAATTATTGCTGGAGAAAGAAGGTGGCTTGCTGCTCAAAAAGCCGGATTAAATGTGGTGCCAGTTGTTGTTACTAATGCCGATGACCTAAAATCACTTGAGTTTGCGATAGTAGAGAATGTTCAAAGGAATGATTTAAATGTGATAGAAGAAGCTCAAGGTTATCAAAGGTTAATTAAAGATTTTTCATACGATCAAGAAAAAGTTGCAAAATTTATTGGTAAAAGCAGAAGCCATATAGCTAATTTTCTAAGATTATTAACATTACCCAATGATGTTTTAAAATTAATTGAAAGTAAAAAATTAACAGCAGGACACGCAAAAATTTTAGTGGGATTAGAAAATGCTTTTTTTGTAGCAAACAAAATAGTTGAAAAAAAACTTTCAGTAAGACAAGCAGAAAACTTTGTAAAAATTTTTAAAATAAAGAAACAAACTTTTAAAAAATACAATGATACAAATCTACAGGCGCTAGAGTCTTCAATAGTTGATAAAATTGGTATTAATGTTTCAATTAAAAATAAAAAAAATAATACAGGATTAATTGTGTTTGAATATAAAGATCTTGATCAGTTAAATAAAATTATTAAAATTATAAAATCTAATTACTAGCACTCGTTGTTTGTTCAATAATAAAATTAGATAAAATATTAATTGCAGAGGTAGAATTTTTTTTAATTAAAAGCTCTGTATCATTAATTTTAAATATTAAATTTTCTAAGTTAATTTGAGACCAGTTTTTAACCTGCATTTTAACAATTTCTTTATCTTTCCAAAAAATTGGAGGCTTAAAAGATGTAATTACCTCATCAATATTACCCTTCGTTTTTGTCATTTCACTTAATTTTAATAGTCTTTTTGATTTTATTAAAAAAGTTCTAATTATTAAAATACAATCGTCTAATGAATAATTATTTTCATTTAAGATATGGATAGTTTTTTTCTTATTTTTAGACAAGCAGCTATCAATTAATTCATTGGCAGAATAATTCTCAGATAAATTGGTAAGTTTTATAATATCTTGTATGTTAACTTTAGGTTTATTTTTTATAAAACTTTGAATTTTTTCTAGTTCATTTTTTAGGTTTAGTCTGTTCCCTCTGCACCTTTGAACAATGAAATTAACTGATTGCTGTGAAATTGGAATTTTATTGTCATTGAAAAATTTAATAATAATTGATGACAAGGTCTGATCGTTGTCTTCATAAAATGGTATGCATACAATATCTTTATTCTTTTCAAATAAGGATCTTAGTTTAGATTTTTTCTCTAAAGTACCCGCATTTAATATTATAATTATATCTTCAATTTTTTTCTCTAATATCTCTTCAATTATGTCTCTTAACTTATCCGTTGCCCTAGTTATTATAATTAATTTTTCATTTTCGAAAAATGATTTAGATAATATCTCGTTAAAGAAGTTTTCTTCATTTTTAATAATTTCATTTTCTTCATAAAAATAAATATTTTCTTTAAAAAATTTTTTGAATTTCTCTTCTATAACCTGAGTTTTATGACCTTCATTTTGTCCATAAAATAAAAAAAATTTATTTTTATTTAAGTCAATTTTTGTTAGTTCAAAAGACTTAATAATCATCGTTTACAAATTTAAAAATACAAAGATTTCTTTTGATATTTTATTAACTAGATTTATTTCTATATTTTTCTGATATTCTGCGAGTTCAAATTTATTTTTCATATTATTGTAGGTAAAGCTTTCGCCAAAGCTTTTTTCTTTGAATATCTCATCATCTTTATTTAATAAAATTTTTACGTTTATAGTCGTTTTAAATGCAGAAGCATTTCCTGTTTTATCCTTTGAAACAATTTCTAATTTTTTTTCACTAGTTATTATTAATGTATAACCACTTTCTATTTTGCTATTTTCCAAGTTTAATGCAGATGAAATTGTTCTATCTATTTTTTTATTACCATTTAGTTCAATCTTATCTATTAATATGTTTGTGCTATTTTTTTTTGAATAAATAGGTTCATAATCACAACTCGTTAATGTGATAATAATCAAGGCTATGAAAATTTTTTTTATCATTATTTTACTATTAGGTTTATTAACTTATCCTTAATAAATATACTTTTAATAATATTTTTCCCATCCAAAAATTTTTTTAAATCTTTTGTTTCTCTAATTTTTTTAATTAAATCTTTTTCTTCAATGTTGTTTTCAGTCAAAATTAGACTTCTTTTCTTACCATTTATTTGTATCACTATATTTTGCTCTTTTTTTTGAAGATATTTATTATCTACATGGGGCCAGTAATACGATTTGTTGCCCAATAGTTCATCCAGGCATTCATTCGCTAAGTGAGGTACAATTGGAATCATAATTGTTAGAATCTTGACATAGTTGTTTTTTAGGTTTTTACATAATTTTTTTGTCTCTGATACTTTATTAAAGTAATTATAAATTTCATGTAAATTTGCAATGATAACATTATAACTGAACTTATTTAGGCTAAAGTTGATTTTAGTTAACATTTGATTGGTAAATTCCTCAATAGATTCATCAAAGGTTTCCAATTTATCATTTTCACATGCTTTAATTTTGTTTATGATTTTTTCATGTAGTGTCCAAAATTTTTGCACAAATTTATATGACGCAATCATACCTTGTTCTGACCATTGAACGTCTTTTTCTGGGGGACTATCAGACAGAATAAATAATCTTACAGCATCTGCTCCATAATTTTTTATCATCTGTTCAGGGTCAATAGTATTTTTTTTTGATTTAGACATAGACTCTGATGGACCTATAATAATCTTTTCAGATGGATTATCTTTATTATAAAAATTTTTACCATCTTCTGAAATAATTTCGTCAGGACTTAACCATTTATTGTTTTTATCTTTATAAGTTTCGTGACAAACCATTCCCTGTGTGAATAAGCCCTTAAAAGGTTCAATAGATTTAATATTGTTAACTTTATAATTTAAAGCTCTTGTAAAAAATCTTGAGTATAAAAGGTGCAATATTGCATGTTCAACGCCACCAATATATTGATCTACTGGCATCCAATAATTTACGTCTTCAATATTAAAAGCACTTTGTTCATTTCTTGGTGAACAAAATCTCAAAAAATACCATGAAGAATCCACAAAGGTGTCTAGTGTGTCAGTTTCAAGCAAACATTCTTCACCATCAATAATAATTTTTTTCCATTCTACTTGGTGATCTAGTGGGTTGCCTGTTGTATTAAGATCAATATTTTCAGGAAGTTTTATTGGCAGTTTTTCTAGTGGAATTTTTAATATTTTATTATTTTTGTTGTAGGCAATTGGTATGGGGCAACCCCAATATCTTTGTCTAGAAATTCCCCAATCTTTTAATCTAAAATTAATCTTTTTTTGGCCTATTTTTCTTTCTTCAATAATCTTGATCGTTTCCATAATTGATTCATCAGGAGCTTTTAGGCCATCTAAAAATTGAGAATTAAAAATAATTCCAGAATCCGTATAAGCATCTTTTGTAATATTAAAGTCACCCTCTTCCTTGGATGGTTTGACAACAGGGAGAACGTTTAAATTATATTTTAAAGCAAAATCCAAATCTCTTTGGTCATGCGCAGGACAACCAAATACAGCTCCAAAGCCATAGTCCATTAATACAAAGTTTGCAAAATAAACAGGTACTTTTTGATTTTCATCGAGTGGGTTGATTGCTGTTAAGGTGGTTTTAAATCCTATTTTTTCAGCTTGTGCAATTGATTCTTCAGTTGTTCCAGCTTTTGAGCATTTATTCTTAAACTCTATAAATTCTTTGTTTTTTTCATATAGTTTAGAGATTGGGTGATCTATCGATACAGCTAAAAATGAAAAGCCAAATAAGGTGTCTGGTCTTGTTGTAAAACATTTAATATTCTTTACTTCTTTGTTACCTTCAATTTGAAAATTTATTTCACAACCAAAAGATTTGCCAATCCAATTTTTCTGCATAATCTTAACTTTGTTTGGCCACTCATCAAGATTGTCTAACCCACTAAGAAGTTCTTCAGAAAATTTAGATATATTAAAAAACCATTGATTAAGTTTTTTTCTCTCTACAAGAGCTCCTGACCTCCACCCCCTTCCATCTATTACCTGCTCATTCGCTAGCACTGTTTCGTCAACAGGATCCCAATTAACATAATTTTCTTTTCGATAAACCAAACCCTTATCATAAAGCTCTAAAAAAAACTGCTGTTGGTGTTTGTAGTAATCTTCTGAGCAAGTAGATATTTCCCTATCCCAATCAATTGACAGACCTAACTTTTTGAGCTGATCTTTCATTGTGGAAATATTTTTTTCAGTCCATTCTTTAGGATCTAAATTGTTTTGACGCGCAGCATTTTCTGCAGGCATACCAAACGAATCCCAGCCCATAGGATGTAAAACATTATATCCCTGTAAAGATTTGTAACGAGCCAGAACATCACCGATTGTATAATTTCTTACATGGCCCATATGAATTTTTCCAGATGGATATGGAAACATTTCTAAACAATAAAACTTTTTTTTATCTTTTTTTATTTCAGCTTTAAAGCTTTTGTTTTTATCCCAATAATTTTGCCACTTATTTTCTACAGTTTTAAAATTATATCTATTCAATTTGAATATAAAGGTTTATTGGTTTTATTTGACTCTATCGGTATTAATTTCTTTTTTATATGTACGATCTTCGTCATTCATTTTTTTTCTGTCACCTTTTTTAATTTGTGCAGCCCTTTTTAAAATTGCCATCTTAATTTCAGTATTCAGGTTTGATTTTTGTTCAACAACTTTACATGTGTAGTTGTCACTACATATCTTTTTATGTATTTTGACATTCAAGCCATCTGCACGAATTTCATCTGAAAGAAAAACTACGGTTATCTTAAAGGCCTCCAAAGAACTCTCTCCATCGGTATACCAATCACTAATTATTATTCCCCCACCATAATCTGCACTCGATAAAGGAACAAAATCTAAAATATTAATTGCGGCTCTCCACATTTCGTTAGAGGTTCCAAATTGAAATGTTCCACTTTTTTTACCTGAACCCAATATTGAAAATCCTTTTCCTTCTTCAGCGTTTTTAGATCTCTTAGCCGCATCATTGACGGGGTTATTTTTAACGTCAGATCTTTTATATTTAGCAATGCCACAGGAATTAAGTAAAAATAAAGATATTATAAGTGAAATAATGCCAATATTTTTTGAGATATTCTTGATTAATACGGTCATATGATTTAATTAACACAGTTGATAACAACTTATAGTTATATTTTAAAGTAAAATTGACTATTTACCAAGTAAAGGTGAAAAATTAGCGTTTATTGAGCTTTTAAGAGATATAGTAAAAAGTGATATTATTGCAACATAGTATAAAAAAATTGTCTAAAAGTTATAAAATTAACAATGACAGACAAAAAAACGATAAAACAACATCATTAATAATTATTAATAATTAACAAACGGAGAAAATATGAAAAACTTAAAAAAACTAGGACTTAGCGCTTTAGCTGGTTCTTTAGTTGCTTTTTCAGCTTCTGCAGTAGAAATGACAGTTTCAGGTACATCTGAAATTACTTACACTACTGCTGAGGGGAATATTGCAAACACCGTAAACCCTTGGGGATCTAATACATCTTTAGTGTTTAAAGGTGCTGGAAATGTTGGTTGGGCTGACGTAACAATCGTTAGATCAATTAATGATGGTCTAGGATCAGCTTTCCTTTCAGCTTACCAAACAATGGACATGGGAGATATGGGAATATTATCTTTTGATGCTATTGGTGGTGGAGTTGCAGGATTAGTACCATTTGATGATAAACTTCCAACTGCTTACGAAGAAGTATGGAACGGATTATCTGGAGCAGGTGTTGCAGGTGCTGCATCTAATGATACAATCGGATACTCAAACACAGTTGGTGGCGTTGCATTCTCTCTTGCAAAAAGCAGAGGCGGAGCAGCTGCATCATCTGATGGATCAAATGTTGAAGCAACAGCTTCAACAGGATCTTTTAATGACTGGCACTTGTCTTACGACGTACCAGGACTTGATGGTTTAACTTTGATGCATGGTAGATCTGAGAAAAATAATACAACAGGCGATAACGATAGTTACCAAAACACGCACATCCTTTATTCAGTAGGCATGATTTCTGCTGGAGTAAGAAGAGGAAAAGCTGATATGGGAGCTGCCGGTACTGCTACTAAGAATACGGAAGCAATGTCAGTTGCGTTTAACGTAAATGATAACATGTCTATATCTCTTGCAACTCAAGATCAAGAGTATGACAATACTTCTGTAGCAGATGTTACTGAAACAGTTGATGCAATAAACGCATCTTACACTGTTGGTGCAGCTTCTGTTAGAGCTACTATTGCAAATGGAGAAAAATTAGGTGGAACTACAGCTTACGAAGCTGATTTCATGGAATTAAGTTTAATTCTTTCATTCTAATATAGTCTCGAAAAATTTAAAAGCGGCCTCTTTTTAGAGGCCGTTTTTTTTTATAAAGAATTCAGAGAAGAAAAAAGATTTGGCAAGAAACTTTCATAATTTTTATTAGAATCAACTGATGTGCTATAGAATGATTTTCTAGCTTGTGAAGCACTTACTGTCTTAATTGGTCTTTTGTTTTTGTAAAATTCAAGGCATTCCTTTTCCCAACCTAAATCACAATAATTTAAAAGGTTTTTGATTTCAATTTCAGAATTTGCAATTAGATTTTCATAATTTATATCATAGATAAAATTTGGGATATTTTTGTTCCAAAAACTCATCAATGAGCGATATTCTTGATAAAATCTCAGTAAATCAGTTTCGTCATATGTCCAATTTAAATTATCGTCAAAAAAATTTTTATAGAGTGACAAACAGTTATCTTTTGGTGATCTAGTACAGTGAATTATTTTAGAATTAGGAAATATTGCTTTAATAAGTCCAATCCATAAAAAATTAAGCGGTGCTTTGTCTGTAATTAAGTTTTCTTTAAACTCATAATTAGAGATTAAAGAAATGTAATAATCAGCAATATCTTGTAATTTTTTTTCATTATTGAGCTCACCTAGCTTGTTAAGATTTAATATTTTATTGTCAGAAAATGCGTTGTTAACAATGTTATGTAGATAAGGTAATTCTCCAGCTCCGTAAACATTTGAATGCGAGGAAATAATTTGCTCTACTAGACTGGTACCAGATCTGGGCATTCCTAGAATAAATAATATTTTTTTATTGTATATTTTAAGATTTTTTTTCTTGAAATCAAAGTTGATAAAAAATTTTTTTAAAGTATCAAATGTTCTTATTTCATTTTCAATATTGTATTTTGACAATTTTTTTTTAGTATTATTGCCTTTCCTTAAATAAGAAAAAGATTTTTCATAGTCTTTTAAATCCTCATAAGCTTTGCCTAATGCAAAATATATATTAATTTTTTCTGCATCACTTAAAGAAATTTTATCTAATTTTGTAATCATTTCGTCTATGTGGGGATCCCCTAATTGATAGTTGGTAAATCTGCTTAAAATTTTATCAGCAACTGTTGCTTTAGGGCTTATTTCTGAAAGTTTTTGTAAATGAAATTTTGCTTTATCAAATTGTCCAAGCGCCTGATACACAAGACCTAAATTATAATGTGCCATAGTAACCTTATTATCTAACTCTAATGCTTTGTTATAAAACTTGATGGCTTCCTCATAATTATTTAATTCATATTTTAAACTACCATAATTTACTAGTGCGTTAATAAATTTGGGATTTAAATGAAGAGCATCTAAATAATTTTTTTCTGCTAACTTAAAATTTTTTAAATCTTTATAAACATTTCCCAAGTTATTTAGTGCAGCAGTATGTTTATTATCAATTTTAATAACATGAACAAAAAATTTTTCAGCTGATTCAAGATCATTTAAGTTTTGATGCGATAGGCCAATTAGATTATATAAAAATGGATTTTCTGGTAGCTTTTTCAGTAGAAGTTTCCCCTCTCTGATTACCAAACTATAGTTTCCAACCTTGAACTGACTAACTAATTTTTCAATTTTTTGTTTTAAAATCTGAGACATTTTTATTTATATTATTTTTAATATATGAAATTGAAGCAAATCCATAGTTTTTTAAATTATTAATTTTCTTTAAATTATTTTTGTTTATTCCGCCAAGCGCAACAACACTCTTATTAAATTTTCTAGATAAAATACTGAACTTTATCAAGCCAAGAAAATTATTTTTTTTAGTTGTTTTGAATACTGGTGAGATAAATAGATAGTCAACTCCCTGTTTTTTTTTTTGATTAATTTCTCTAATATTATGCGCAGAACCAATTATAGTCATATTTCTAGTTTTAAGTCCTATGACATTAATATCAGTATTAAAAGAAGGTATGTAAGCCCCATCTAAGTTTAATTTTTTTACTAAAGCTAAGTCGTTAGCTAAATAAAATTTACGTCTATTAAGTTTGCAGAATTTTTTAATTTGTAAAATTTTTTTTTCATCATATTTTTGACTATAGTCTCTATAAATTATTGCAATATTTTTAGGCAATTTATTGATATGGTATTTATCTAATTCTTTAATAAAATAAAAATTAAGTTTATGGATCATACAATTAACAATTTAGTAAGAATAGAAAAAGAAATACAGTTAAAAATACCTAAATCAAAAACTAATCCCCTGATAGTTGCTGTAAGCAAAACCTTTCCGATGACAGATATTTTACCACTAATTAACCATGGTCATATCCATTTTGGAGAAAATAAAATCCAGGAAGCTGTAGAAAAATGGACAGATATTAAAAATGACTTCCCACATATTCAATTACATATGATCGGAAAATTACAAACAAACAAAGTAAAATATGTAATTCCACTATTTGATTATATTCACTCTTTAGATAATTTAAAATTAGCTGAAAAAATTTCTAAAGAACAAATTAAATATAAAAAGCATATTAAAATATTTATTCAAGTCAACATAGGTCAAGAACCTCAAAAAAGTGGAGTTCAAATAGATGATTTGGATAATTTTTATGAAATATGCTCTTTGAAGTTAGGTTTAAAAGTGGTTGGGTTAATGTGTTTACCACCTGACAATATGGATGCATCACCATATTTTACAAAAATAAAATTTTTAAAAGATAAGCTTAATTTAAAAGACCTAAGTATAGGAATGTCCAATGATTATTTGGAAGCTATAGAACATGACTCAACCTTTTTAAGAATTGGTTCAAAGATTTTTGGTCAAAGAGATTAACCTATTTTTATCTTAGTTTTTTGATCAATTAATTTAAGTAAGATTTCAAAATCTTTTTTTTTTAACGCAATGCAGCCCCCGGTTGGTTTGTAGTCATTAGTTAAATGGATAAATATTGCGCTACCTTTATAGGGAATTTTTTTGTCGTTATGACTGATGGTAATCAAATAGTCGTATTTATGATCTTTTCTGTAAAAATTTTCCGTATAATTATTGTCGTAGCTAAGAATTTCCTGGTTATATTTTTTATGATTAGGATTATCGCACCAGGCAATGTTCTTAGTAATAATTTTTTTATTTATTTTAGACTTTATTAACCCAACTCTATCTTTACGAAAGTATAGTTTATTAAGATTAAATAAGCCTTTGGGTGTTGAATGGTCACCTTCTTTCTTTTTGTAATTTATTCCATTTTTGCCTACGCAACACCTTAGTTTAAATTCATCGATTATAAGTGTGTCTTTATTTTTTACATAGATTATCATAAGTTACATTAAAATGATTAAACAAAATATTCATATTGTTAACTATGTTTTATTATATGAAATCTTAGATGAGATTAAAGATAATTTACCTTTTAAAATTACAAAACATGATAGTGAAAATGATTTTAACGAAGAAAAAAATGTTAATTTAGGAGATACTTTAATAATTACAAAATTAAATAATAAAAGTTCAGTTGAAAAAAACGTATTAGTTTTTAATGATTTGCCTCTACCTTTAATCAAGTTGGTTGAATTAATAAATATTAGTTTAATTAAGTTAAAATTTAACCAACAATCAAGAATAGAAATAAATGGTTATGAACTCAACCTAAACTCAAAGTTTTTTTCTAAAAATGGTATTAATTTAAAATTAACAGAAAAAGAAATTGAAATTATTTTATATCTTATTAAAAAAAAGATTAAACATAAAGTATTAGACTTGCAAAAAAACATTTGGGGTTACGCATCAGACTTAGAGACTCATACTGTAGAAACACATATTTATAGATTAAGAAAAAAAGTAAAAGAAAAATTCCAAGATAAAAATTTTATTATGGGTCACGAAGAGGGCTATTATATTGAATAAAAAAAATTTTATAGCAAAATCGTTAAAAGATCCTAAATTTAAACAAAAAATTGTAAAACCAAAAAAAGGTAAAGGTAGCTTCAAAAGAAAAAAAATTAAATAATTCTAGCACCAATTTGTTGAATTATTTTGGCTGACATTTCTGTACCTTTTTCAAGACTTTCTTTAACTGTTAAATTATTAAGATAACCATGTAGATAACCTGCTGCAAATAAGTCTCCAGCTCCAGTTAAATCGACTATTTTAAGATTTTTTTTACCCTCACATTCAATCACATCATTTTTATTAATAGCAACGCTTCCTTTCACCCCACGAGTAATGATTGTTATCTTTTCAAGCTGCTTTGCAAATGAAACAACTTCTTCAAAGTTTTTTGCGCCTATTAATGAGGTAATTTCTTGTTCATTTGAAAAGGAAATATCTAATTTATTTTTAACTAAATCTAAAAAGTGTGGCTTGTGTCGTTCAACACAAAATAAATCTGACAATGACATTGCTACTTTATTGGAATTCTCAATAGCTTTATCAAAAGCAGATTTAGGCTCACCCTCATCCCACAAATAACCCTCCAAAAAGGTTATTTCACTACTTTTAACCGATTCAATATCAACATCATTTTTGTTAATCTTTCCCGCAGTTCCTAAAAATGTACACATTGTTCTTTCAGAATCGGGTGTAATTAATATTAAACATGTACCTGTTGGTAAAGTTTCTTTTTTTTTAGAATAAAAAAATTTAACATTTTCTTTTTTTAAGCCATCTTCATATTTTTGACCTAAATCGTCCTCACTTACTTTACCTATAAAACCAACTTCATTTCCTAATTGAGATAACCCCACAATAGAATTTGCAACAGATCCACCAGAAAGTGTATTTTCAATTTTTAATGTAGATAATAATTTTTTGAATTCAATTTCATCAACAAGTTTCATTGTACTTTTAGTTAATTGATTATTAGACAAGTAGCTATCTTCAACTTTGCAGATAACGTCAACTATTGCGTTTCCTATTCCTAGAATTTTCATATCAGGCTTTTTTAATATTAATTGGATTTATACGATTAGGATAGCAAGTCGTACAAATTTTACAAGTTAAACCATAGCAATTTCTTGCCTGACAAAATTCTCTCCCATAATAAATTATTTGAAGATGAAGTTTGCTCCAAGTTTTCATTGGAAATATTCTTTTTAAGTCCTTTTCTGTTTGAACAACATTTTTACCATTTGTTAAACCCCATCTCTGTGCTAATCGATGAATATGGGTATCCACTGCAAATGCAGGAAAGCCAAAACCTTGGGACATGACTACACTAGCTGTTTTATGACCTACGCCTGGCAGTTTTTCTAATTCTTCAAAGGTCTTTGGTACATTTCCATTATGCTTTTCTAATAGTTGCTTGGACATTAAATAAATGCTTTTAGCCTTAACTCTAAAAATGCCTATACTTTTTATTAATCTTTCAATTTTTTTTCGTCCTAACTTCACAAAGTGCTCAGGCTTATTATATTTTGGATATATATCCTTAGTTACGTTATTAACATTCAGATCTGTGCATTGTGCTGATAAAAGAACAGAAGTTAAAAGAGTAAACTTGTTTCTATGTTTTAGAGGAATAGGAGTTGTTGGATAAATTCTATTTAAAATTTTTAGTATTTTTTTGGCTTTTTCTTTTTGATTCATTATTTAAAATTCAATAAATCTCTCATTGAGTAAAGCCCAGCTCTTTTACTTGTAAGCCATTTTGCTGCAGTTAAAGCACCTTCTGAGTAAAGCGCCCTATCAAATGCCTCATGATTTAAAGTTATTACTTCTTTACCACTTGAAAATTTTACCTCATGTTCTCCAATAATTTCACTCTTTCTAATGGAATTAAAATTAATTTTTTTTCCAAAAGGAAAAGATTTCTTATTTAAGAATTTTTTACCTATCAGACTATCAAGATTTTTATCCTTTCCGTCAGCAATACCCTTCCCAAGCATTAAAGCAGTACCTGATGGGTAGTCTTTCTTATGTTTATGATGGATTTCGAATACTTTACTTAAATAATTATCTCCAAGAGATCCAGAGGCAATTTCAGTTAAATACATTAATAAATTGACACCTAGGCTCATATTACCAGCTTTTAATATGGGTATTTTTTTTGAATACTTTTTAATTAAATCCTCTTCTTTTTGAGTAAAACCAGTTGTTCCAATAACTACTCTTTTTTTTAGTTTTATTGCAATTTTAAGAATCTCTAGAGTACATTTAGGAACTGTAAAATCTACGATAACATCAGTTTTTTTAAAAGCGTGTTCCGTATTCAGGTTAAGTTTAATGTTAGTTATTTTTTTATTAAAAGGTTTATTTTCTGTAAGAGCCACTAATTTAAAGTTTTTATTAGATTTAACTGACTTAATAAGTTGTTGACCCATTCTTCCAAGACAACCAGTAATAGCTAGGTTAATTTTTTTCATTAAAGAAAATATTAACCTTTTTTAGTGAATTAGTCTTTTAATTTTTCCAGAAACTTTTAGCTTTTTGAAAGAATTTTTTAATACTTGGATTTGACTTTTCATTTTCAATTTCTCTAAACCTTTCAAGTAATTCTTTTTGAGCTTTATTTAATGAAATTGGAACCTCAGTATTTACCTGAACATAAAGATCACCATTACCGCTGCCTCCCATATAAGGCATTCCTTTACCTTTTAATCTAAATTGCTTTCCATTTTGAGTTCCATCAGGTATTTTGATTTTTGCTTTACCACCATCTATAGTTGGTATTTCTATTGTAGTTCCTAGGGCTGCATCAGCTATTGAAATAGGAAACTCAAAAAATAAATTTTCATCTGATCTTTTAAAGAGATCATGGGAATGAACGTTCACAAATAGATATAAATCACCACTAGCCCCACCTTTAGTTCCAGCTTCACCTTTGTTAGCTAATCTTATTCTTGTTCCATCATCAACACCTTTTGGTATTGTTACGGATAATTTTTTTGAAGTTTGTTTACTACCCTGTCCATTACAGCTATTACAAGGGTTTGTAATTTCTTCACCACTTCCCGCACATTGAGGGCAGGTCTGCTGAACTGTAAAGAATCCTTGATTTGCTCTTACTTTCCCATTTCCACCACAAGTCGTACATCTTTCTGGAGAAGAGCCTGGTTTAGATCCATTTCCTTTACAGATGTCACATTTTTCTGTAGTTGAAAACTTAATATCTTTTTTTTTACCTTCATAAGCTTCTTCCAATGTGATTGATAAATCGTACCTTAGATCAGAACCTCTATTATTAGTGCTTCTTCTCCCTCTTGATCTCCCACCACCTCCGAAATCACCAAAAAAATCTTCAAAAATATCTGAGAAATCCGCACCACCAAATCCACCACCTTGTCTTCCACCACCACCACCACCTTCAAATGCAGCATGACCAAAGTTATCATAGTTTTGTTTTTTTTCTTGGTCTGAAAGAATACCGTATGCTTCACTTGCTTCTTTAAATTTATCCTCAGAAGTTTTATCTCCAGGGTTTTTATCAGGATGATGCTTTACAGCTAGTTTTCTATATGCTGACTTTAATTCTTCAGG
>TARA_B110000285_G_scaffold76831_1_pt1 | contig 15596 bp, 8 predicted proteins | sample TARA_B110000285 | Tara Oceans TARA_B110000285 (sample SAMEA4397756) | marine metagenome | biome: Polar Biome; feature: [SRF] surface water layer (ENVO:00010504); material: water (ENVO:00002006), including particulate matter (ENVO:01000060) such as... | depth 5 m
GCAGATTCTGTTGAAGAAGTTGAATAATTATGATTTTCAAATAATTCTTTATATGAAAAAGATAGATGCTATTTCATTCTATTCTTAAAAGTCTTAACGTCACTAATTAACTTTAGTGGCATTTTCTTTTATACCACAGGTATATTTTATTCAGTAAGTTCTGGGATTACAATACACCACACCAAGAATGAAACAAGCTACTAATGAATCAAATGAAGACTTGCCTTTGTTTGTGTGATTTATTAGTTTTTCACTTAGTCTCTATGGTAAATACTAATGGTTAATAAATCATTTTCATGTGCCCATTTATCCTTTTACCTAATAAACAAGGTTGTCATAGCGGCCTTATTTGAGTTTATGTTGGGGTTATTATTTAATTTATCAACCGTTAAATGATGGGTAAAAGAGCTTAAAACCTTATTGTTAAGGCGAATTTTTTTCCACTCCAACTATTCGATAAAGAGTACCATTACTTTTTGTAAAAATAAAAACCTCTCCTTCTATATTAGAACCAAAGCGAAGATCAACTCTTTGGCTTGAATTCATTTCTGCTAAGCTTGTTTTTTCACCATTAAATTTCAGTCCTAAACCGTGGATAGTAGTTTGTTTCCCTTGTTCGATTTCATCAACATTAGCATAAAATAAGGAACCTCTCGGAATGTCACCAAAAATATATTTTCCTTTTAATTCTGGAATCAAATTACTGGCATATACATAACCACCAGAAACAGCATTTCCTTCATCATGATCATATTGTAAAACAGGTGAAATAAATTCTGGATTGGCGGTATCAATAGGATATACTAATTCTGTGTTGGCTTGTGGGTCAAACAAAAAACTTCCTTCTCTATGAGGCCATCCATAATGGCCTCCTTTTTGAGCTAAGTTTACTTCTTCTAAGCTGTGCTGACCAATGTTTGAGACAAACATTTTTTTAGAGCCATTTTGATCCCAAGATATACGATGTGGATTTCGAAGTCCTCTCACCCAAATTTCGGGTAAACCTTCTTTTCCATTAGTAAAAGGATTGTCATTTGGAATAGAATATTGTCCGTTTTTACTATTTCCTTTGTTAGGGTAAATGCGCAACACACTTCCCCATACTAGATTCGGGCTATCACATAAATAGGCATGACCTGCTAATCCTGAACCTCCATCTCCAACGCCTATATATAACATTCCATAATCAGGATTACCTGATTTTACTATAGGGTTAAAAGCAATTTCTTGAACCCCATGAATTTGGGTCAGCATGTCCACTCGTAAAAGCTCTCTTTTTGTTCCTGAAAAGGTTGATGCTGAAGTTAACTTTGTTTCCCATTCACGTAATACCCACTGTAATTTTACAGGAATGCTATCTGGAATTGCAAAATCAGCTTTTTTTGTTTTTGCTGGCTCAGTGTGAGTAGTGTAAAAAAGCCCATTGTTTTCATAGTCGGGATGAAAGGCAAAACTACCCAGACCTGTACCAAAGCCTGGAGTTGAAATAAAATTTTCTTCAAGTTGATTAAAATCCATATAAATAAAGGCTTTATCTCCTATAATTTCATAAAGCTTTCCTCTTAAATCACACACAAAAAACCGCTCTTTATCTCCAAACTTCACAGTTTCTAATTTATTAATTCTTGTTTTGGGAAATTCATCCGAGCTTGGGGGGATTGTGAGCCACTCTTCGATTACTAAACTGAGTTCTGAAGGTAAAATCTTTTCTTTAATTGGGTCAACTAAGCCCCCCTTTCGATTACTCTTATTATTTTTTTCAGCTTCTGAAAACTTGTGAATGAAACCCAAAAGATCATCAAGTTCCTCATCATCTAGATTAATAAATGAAGGCATATATATTTTATATTTTTTGAATAATTCAACCGCTCTTTCATTTTTTTTTTCAATCATCGCTTGGGGATTTTTTATAAATGAAACCAACCACTCTTTGTTGACTTTTGAAGTAATACCGTTTAAGTTGGGTCCAATTTCATTTCCCATAAAGTTGTGACAATTGGCACAATACAGATTGAACAACTCCATCCCGTGTTGTATATCAAGTTCACTTTTGGGATAGTTGTTGCCAAGTTGTTTTTTTAGGTCTGACTTACAGCTAGAAAGGATAAAAACAAAAAGAGAGATACCGTAAATTATCTTTGAATTATATTTCATTTAAATGGATTTAGTGATCAAAATGGAGGGAGGACCAAAGTGAAATAAAAGTATGTTTTATCTTCATGAGAAAATTGTTATTTTCAATATTAATAATTTTCTTAAATTAGAAGTTCAAATTAAATGAAAATTTTTAAAATCAATATTTGATTTATTATTGTAATCAAAGTTTATTAGAAGGATTCGTTTTTGAAAATTCATAATTATTTTTTTAATAAAGAATTAAACCTTTCGTTTAAAATAATGTCATAAACTTAAATGTTTTCATGATAACTCTATATGAAGAGTTCTAAAATTGATAAATAATTTATTTTAATGAAGAGGTTTAAATGCCTTTGCCTTTTAGGCATAATTTTCTTTGCTTCATCTTTTCTTTATAGTCAAGAAGATTCAATTTTTATTACTGCTAAGTATACTTCTGAAAAAATAACCATTGATGGGCAAATACTTGAAGAGGAATGGTTGAATGCTGAAACCGCAAATACTCGCTGGCAACACTTTCCAGTAGAATCTCAATCAATAACGCAACCTACAGAGGTTCAAATTTTATATGACGAGGACAATTTGTATATACTTTGCAAGGCTTATTCTTTAAATGATCAATATATCACACCATCCTTGCGTCGGGATTTTAGTGGTGGGGCATCAGATAAAATTAATTTTGTTTTGGACACTTACAGCGATGGAATTAATGCTTATATGTTCGGTTCGAATCCTTTCGGAGTAAAGAGTGATCTTTTGGTTTCTAATGGAGGAATTGGTGATGCAAAAGACGACATCAATCGTACTTGGGATGTTGATTACAGTGTGGAAAGTGCAATTTATAAAGATCATTTCATTTTCGAAATGAAAATTCCTTTTGGGACAATCAATTTTCCAGAGGGTTCAACAGAATGGAGGTTTAATTTCTTTCGTCTCGATACTCAAACAAACGAACGAACCACTTGGGCAAAAATACCTCAAGTTTATAATGATTTTAATTTAGCTTTTATGGGGGTACTAAAGTTTGAAAAGCCCTTAGGCAAATCAAATGCTCCTATTGCGATTATTCCTTATATCAATGGAATTAGCAGTAATGATTTTGTTGAAATCGGTAAAGTTAAGACGGTCAACATTGGGGGAGATTTAAAAATCCCGATCAACAATGGTCTAAATTTAGATATTACAATAAATCCTGATTTTTCGCAAGTTGAAGTAGATGATGAAATCATTAACCTTACTCAATTCGAGATTGTTCTCCCTGAAAAAAGACAATTTTTTCTACAAAACAGCGACCTATTCTCCAATTATGGAGCCGAGCGAACCGTTACCCCTTTTTTAACAAGGAGAATTGGTGTAGCCAAAGATTTGGAAGGGAACAATATTCAAAACAGAATCATTGCAGGGGCTAGATTAAGCGGAAAAATATCCGATAAAATGCGCTTAGGATTTCTCAATATGTTAACGGATGAAGATGTGAAAAATAAAGTAGCATCAAATAATAATACGGTTGTCTCATTGCAAAAAAGCGTATTTAGTCGATCTAACTTGAAATTTCTTTTTATAAATCGGCAAACCGTTAAAGACTATGATTTTATTTCATCCGATGAAAAGTACAATCGTATGTTGGGCTTGGAATACGATCTGAATTCAAAAGATAATGTATGGAAAGGAAGATTTTTTACCTATAAATCATTTTCTCCTATTCAAAACGAAAAAAGTATTAGTGCTGGAGCAAAATTTAGCAGAGAAACCCGTCATCAAAACATCAATTTAGAATACGCCATGATCGGAGAAGATTTTAAGGCTGATCTAGGAGTTTTAAGAAGGGTTGGTGTGATGAAGTTCTCTCCATACTACAGTTATTTCTTCTATCCCAAAAAAGGGCGAATTAACACCCTGGAACTTAGTCAAAATTTTTGGCTATGGTTTGACCCAAAGGGTGACCAATCCTTTTTAGAGAAAACTTTAATGACTTCAGCAGAATTGACTTTCAAAGACCAAAGTAAATTGAGATTTCGTTATTCGAACAGGAATGAATTTTTTTTAAATTCTTTTGATCCAACGGGTATTCATCCAGACACCCCTTTGGAAGGAAATCAAATTTATCATTCCCGTTCAGTTGTGCTTCAGTATGCTTCTGACAGAAGGAGTAAACTTTCTTTTATTTCGAGTCAGAATTATGGAAGTTTTTATGACGGGATAAAATATTCATTTTCAAATAAATTTAGTTACCGGTTTCAACCCCGTTTGGTGACGAGTTTGAATTTAAATTATGATCGCATTGAATTGGGAAATGGAATCCCACTAACCAATCTTTGGCTTTTTGGGCCTAAATTTGATTTTTCATTCTCAAAAGATATTTTTTGGTCTACCAATATTCAGTTTAGTTCACAATCCGAAAATTTTGGGTTTAATTCTCGTTTTCAATGGCGATTTAACTCCCTTTCTGATCTTTACGTTGTTTATAATGACAACTATTTTGCTTACGATCAATTGGAGCCTCGATTTCGAAGTATTAATTTAAAATTAACCTATTGGTTTTTTAAATAAATTATACGCTTCTTCAAAAGAATGCTAAAGATGATATGCCTGTAGTTTATATTTAGTTAAGGCTAGTGTCACTTTAAGTAATTTTTAGCTTGCTATAATTGACTTTACAGTTACTTTGAATTTCAAAAAGAACTTTTTAATCCCTATATTTATGTTAATACAGTGTCAAGACTTTATATTTTTAGTGACACTAATTAAAATTATGCCAATACTATTTTATGACAAAGATGCAAAGTAAAGGATTTGTTTATAGGGTAACACTTATTGCTACCCTCGGAGGGTTGCTGTTTGGTTACGACACTGCCGTAATATCTGGAGCTGAAAAATCTATACAATCTTTTTTAATTGATAGTCAAGGATTGAGCTCTTTTTTACACGGAATCACTGTTTCATCAGCATTAGTTGGCTGTATAATTGGGGGGGCTATATCTGGATTTGTGTCCTCTGCTTATGGCCGAAAAAAAGCCCTAATCATTGCAGGGGTTTTGTTCTTTTTGTCTGCCTTAGGATCTGGGAATCCAGAGTTTTTGTTTTTTAATAAAGGTGAACCATCCATGGGTTTACTCTGGATGTTTAATTTTTATCGTATAATTGGAGGTGTTGGAGTTGGTTTAGCATCAGCTATTTGCCCAATGTATATCGGTGAAATTGCACCTGCTGAAATTAGAGGAAGATTGGTTTCTCTTAATCAATTTGCCATTATTTTCGGTATGTTTATTGTATATTTTGTTAATTGGGGAATTGCAAATGGACAAACAATTGAATGGATTAATGAAATCGGGTGGAGAAGAATGTTTTTATCAGAAGCTATTCCTGCAGCAGTCTTTATTTTATTAATGTTTTTAGTTCCAGAATCACCCAGATACCTGGCTTTGAAACAAAAAGATACAGAAGCATTATCAATACTCATGCGTTTTAATGGTGTTAAAAAAGCAAATCAGATTCTTGAGGACATTAAGAATACAATAGAAACCTCAGAAGCAAAATTATTTTCTTACGGAAAGGCAGTCATAATTATTGGAATTTTATTGTCTGTTTTTCAGCAATTTGTTGGTATCAATGTAGCCCTTTATTATGCACCTCGGATATTTGAAAACATGGGTGCTGCCAAGGATGCTTCAATGTTACAAACAATTATTATGGGTATGGTAAATGTTGTATTCACAACTTTAGCTATACTAACGGTTGATAAGTGGGGGAGAAAGCCATTGTTAATTGTTGGATCAATTGGAATGGCAATTGGGATGATTGCAATTTCTACTTTAGCTTTTTTAGATATCATAGGTACGACAACACTGGTCTTTATTATTATTTATACAGCTTCTTTTATGATGAGTTGGGGCCCTATTTGTTGGGTTCTTATTTCAGAAATATTTCCAAATAAAATTAGAAGTCAAGCAGTTGCAATCGCTGTTGCTGCGCAATGGTCTGCTAACTTCTTTATTTCTTCAACCTATCCACCAATGATGGAATTTAGTAATGGAGGAACTTATCTTTTCTATGGGATAATGAGTGTTATTTCTGCTCTATTTATATGGAAGTATGTTCCGGAAACGAAGGGAAAAACCTTAGAAGAAATGGAAGACCTTTGGAAAGAAAAATTAAATAGAACTTAACCTACTTTTTATTTCTAGTTAGGTGAACAAAGATGCTGGTAAACTGTGTATCATGGTTTATATTTATTTTATTTTTTAGCATTTACAATACTGACTTTACAATAATCGTATAAATATAACAATAAAAACCCCCTACTTTTTGCAGGGGTTAAGGAAATAAATCGTGGAGTCGGTGGGAACACAAATGATGAAAAATCACTACACTCCCAAATTCTTAAATATAGAGACAAAACAGAATAAATACAATACTTTATAGCCTATTTAAGACTCTAACTATCTTTCACTAAACTGCATAAAATTGCTTTAAATTGTATTTCACCGTACAAATGCTGTACAAATATAATAAATCATTTATCTTCATATAAATGAATTTAAATTTATAATGGCATCTGTTGTTTTCTTGTATCGATCTACTAAAGATTCTAACTGTAACAGGTTTACACCCTAATTAGGTGTAATAAATTATAGTTGCATTTAATATTAGGAGGGTACTGCTTCTAATCTAACATTAGTACCGGAGTCATAATCCGTTCCCTTTCCGGTATTAATTATTGTTTCTGTTATTTGACCCTCACCAACAACACTCAATAATAATTCGTATTTCCTTAAAACAAAATTGGCAAAAACGTTTTTATTACCGTCTACCTGAATGTCTATAGAACTAGATGTCCCTGAAGTATCTCCAGACCATCTGTCAAAAAGGTATTCACCACTGGGAGCAGCATTTAATGTAACGGTACTACCTTACTTATAAGTCCCTTCAGCTGGGATTACAGTTCCTCCCTCAACAGGTTTTACAGTTACATCTAACACAAACTCTTTAGTGCAGCTTGCGAGTAATGCAAGAGTGCATAAAAAAAGAAGTGGCTTTTTAATAATGTTGATTTGTTGTTATTTAAATGTAGTTAAAAAAATTAGCGATTCCGAGTGTCCCCAAATCTATAAGAAAGTTCCCATATATAAGAAAATATTCTCGGATTTATATTCATTCCTTATTATTGATACAGCATTTTGTAGAGACTGTTTGAATTAACAGACTCATCATTATTGTATATTTTCTGATCAATATCAGTGAATATATTGGTAGTTGTATAATTGTCTTCACCCGGCTGCTGAGTCACTTGAGTGTTTGTATTATTGTCATCTGAACAAACACAATTATTATAGTTAATAGTATTAAACTTAACTTTAATGGTTTTTTTAATTTTTTATACTTTTTGGTAAATTTACTTTTTAAACCTAAATAAAATTTAGGTCCATAGTATAATTCTCAATAAACTTTCGAAACCATTGTCTGACATCTATCGTAAACATTAGTCTATACTGGCTGTGTTTTAAAAGTACATAAAAATGTTTCTTAAAATAAGGTGAGATAAAAAAGAGAAATATTATATTCGTTAACGTTAACGATACTATACTTACGTCTTATTTAAATATTGCATGATCAAAATTCAAACCAAAATTAAACCCATAAACCTAAAGGACAAGCTTACGCGATTTTGGGAACTCTCTGCCAAAAAAATTTATTCCATTGAAAAAAACTATGACCAAAAAAACGGAGCGCCTGTTTTTACCGAAAATGGGAGCTACACCTCACGAGGTTGGACAGAATGGACACATGGATTTCAGTTTGGTTCTGGTGTATTGCAATTTGAAGCTACAGGTGATCAGAAAACTTTGGAACAATCCATAAAAAATACCATTAAAAAAATGGCGCCACATGTAAGTCACACTGGGGTTCACGATCATGGTTTTAACAACCTCAGTACCTATGGTAATTTACTTCGCCTTATGTATGAAGGGAAAATTCCTGAAAATTCTTGGGAAGCAGAATTTTATCGCCTTGCAATTAAAATTTCAGGAGCTGTTCAGGCTTCGCGCTGGACCATTATACCCGAGGGTGGTTTTATTCACTCTTTTAATGGCCCTCACTCATTATTTGTAGATACTATAAGATCCTGTAGAATTTTGGTTGCATCACATTTATTGGGCCACAGCTACCATGCAGAAGGAGATAAAAAAATTAATTTACTAGAACGCGTTTTGCAACACATATTGGCTACCGCTAAATACTCTATTTATTATGGAGAGGGCCGCGATACTTACGACGAGTGGGGAAGGACGGCTCATGAAAGCATATTTAATACCAACGATGGCCAATACCGCTGTCCCAATGCCCAACAAGGTTATTCTGGATTTTCTACTTGGACACGTGGACTGGCATGGGCAATGTTGGGCTTTTCCGAGGAGCTCGAAGCTTTAGCTCCAATCGATGACATCGCTTTTAAAAACTTAGGCGGTAAAGCCAAAATTATGAGTATTATGGAAAAAGCTGCACTAGCTACTTGCGATTTTTACATCAAAAATACTCCTATTTGTGGGGTAAGCTATTGGGATACGGGTGCTCCCAATTTGGACAAGATCGGACCCTACCTAGATCAACCCGCTGATCCTTATAACGCCTGGGAGCCTGTAGATAGTTCGGCTGCTGCAATTGGGGCACAAGGTTTACTGCGTTTAGGACACTATTTAAAAAATAAAGGGAATGCCAAAGGGCATCACTATATCCAAGCAGGGCTTACCGTGATAGATTCTCTTTTGGGGGAACCCTATTTAAGTACAGACGAAAATCATCAAGGGCTTCTACTTCACAGTATTTACCATCAACCCAATGGTTGGGATTATGTGCCTAAAGGAAGTAAAATTGCCCATGGAGAATCCTGTATGTGGGGTGATTATCACATGAGGGAAGTGGCGCTTTACGTTCAAAAAATGATTCATAACGAACCTTATTATCAATTTACAAACGGGATGCATTAAATCCTCCTTGGAATGAAAAAAACAAACGCTTTAAGTCGTCTTTGTGTACATACACAAACCACCAAACCTTGGGATTTAAATACTTGTATTAAGGAGTACCATAAAGCTGGAATCCAACATATCTCTATTTGGCGTCATGTGTTGGAAAACCATGACCTCAAAGCTGTTAAATCAGAATTAGAAAAACACAATTTGCAAGTGACTTCATTGGTTCGTGGGGGGTTTTTCCCTTCCGTATCGAAATCCATTCGACAGGATGCTTTGGAGGACAATAAAAAAACCATAAAGGAAGCAGCGGCTATCGGTGCTGAGTTAGTTGTGTTAGTTTGTGGATCTGATCCACAACAAAATTTAGAGACTTCGCGCATGCAGATTAAGGAAAGTATTCAAGACTTAATCCCATATGCAAAATCTGCAAACGTACGCCTTGCTATTGAACCGCTTCACCCCATGTATGCTGGGGATAAATCTGCTGTGGTCAGTATGGCACAAGCCAATGATTTAGCCGAACACATTAACGACCCCTTTTTAGGAGTAGCCATAGATGTCTATCACCTATGGTGGGATCCTATGCTAGAACAGGAAATTGAAAGGTGTGGGAAGCAGGACAATATTTTTGCTTTTCATGTTTGTGATTGGAGAACTCCTACCGTCGATATGCTGACTGACCGAGGACTTATGGGAGAAGGGTGTATTCCAGTACAACAAATTCGACAATGGGTTGAAGCAGCTGGATTTAAAGGTCCCATTGAAGTGGAAATTTTTTCAGAAAGACTTTGGAAACAAAATCAAACTGAATTTTTAGAAAAAATAAAACTAGCTTATATTCATCATACATAATCACTCAATGAAAATACATAAGATTGGAATTATCATGAATGGCGTAACTGGCCGAATGGGAACCAACCAACACCTTATCAGATCAATGATTGCCATATTGGATCAGGGGGGCGTTCAGATTAATGCTGATGAAGTTATTTTACCCAATGTTGTTTTAGTAGGTCGAAATGAAACTAAATTGATAAATTTAGCTGAAAGAACGGGGGTCAAAAATTGGACAACTGACCTCAATAGTGTTCTTAACGATTCTAACTACCAGATTTACTTTGATGCGCAAACAACTGGCAGACGTGCTGACGCGATATTAAAAGCTGTTGCCAAGGGGAAGCATATTTATTGCGAAAAACCCGTGGCCACCGAAACAAAAATTGCTTTGGATCTCTATCGTGCTTGTGAAAAAGCTGGAGTTAAGCACGGAGTTGTTCAAGACAAATTATGGCTGCCTGGTCTTCTCAAATTAAAACGTTTGATGCAAAATAATTTTTTTGGAGATATTTTATCCGTAAAAGGAGATTTTGGCTATTGGGTTTTTGAAGGACATTCAGTTCCTGCACAACGTCCCAGTTGGAATTACAGAAAAGAAGACGACGGGGGCATTATTGTCGACATGCTTTGCCATTGGCGTTATGTATTGGATCATTTGTTTGGTTCTGTGAAAGGAGTTTTTTGTTTGGGAGCCACACACATCCCCGAACGTATAGACGAACAAGGGAAGCCATACCAGTGTACTGCTGATGATGCCGCTTATGCAACTTTTGAATTGGAAGGCGGTATCGTTGCTCAATTCAATTCCTCTTGGACCACCCGTGTACGTCGTGATGATTTGCTAACCATGCAAGTGGATGGTACCAAAGGCTCTGCTCTTGTTGGTTTGAGAGATTGTTGGACACAATCATATGGCAATACCCCGAAACCTGTTTGGAATCCAGACATTCCGAATCCTATTGATTTCTTCAATTCATGGAGCAAAATGCCTGAACAAGAATCTTATGATAATGCCTTCAAAGCGCAATGGGAATTGTTTTTAAAACACATCGTGTGTGACACTCCCTTTCCTTGGAATATGTTGGAAGGTGCCAAGGGGGTTCAGCTTGCAGAAAAAGGATTGGAGAGTTGGGCCAAAAAAACATGGGTAACACTTCCCGATTTAACTTAACACTATGAATCCAGTTGCATTAATTACAGGAGGAACACGAGGAATCGGATTGGGAATTGCCCGGGCGCTAGCACAAGAAGGATTCGATCTGGCATTGAATGGAGTGCGTCCTGAAGCTCAGGTTAAAACCGTTTTGGAATCACTTCAAATCGAAAATAACAGAATTTTATATTGTCAAGGAAATATTGCTTATGCCAATGACCGTTCCCAAATACTCAATCAAATTAAAACTGAACTTGGACAGTTAAATGTTCTCGTGAATAATGCCGGCATCGCACCCAAAAAACGTAAAGATCTTTTAGAAGCAACCGAAGAAAGTTATGATGAGGTACTGGACATAAACCTCAAAGGGCCTTATTTTCTAACTCAGGCTGTTGCCAATTGGATGATTGAACAAAAAAAAGAGGCTAAAGAAAGTCGTTTTACAATCATTACAATTTCTTCAGTTTCTGCCACTGTTGTCTCGACAAATCGTGGAGAATATTGCATATCTAAAGCAGGCTTAGCTATGCTTACAAAGCTTTGGGCGAGTAGAATGAGTGAATACAATATTCCCGTGTATGAAGTCCGTCCTGGAGTGATTCGAACAGACATGACTGCTGGAGTAGTAGAAAAATACGACCAGTTATTTAAAGAGGGATTAGCATTAGAACAACGATGGGGAACTCCAGAAGACCTTGGATCTGCTGTAGCTGCACTAGCTACGGGAAAAATTCCATATGCAACAGGACAAGTCTTAAACATTGATGGAGGAATGACCATTCAAAATTTATAGAATGAAAAACAAATTGAAGCTGAGGTGGTATTTGATTGTAAGTAATGTCCTATTATTGAACGCACTGACCTTTTCTCCATGGGTATTAAATCCGAGTATTGAGCCCCGCCTTTTTGAAATGCCCTTCACCCTTTGGATCAGCATCCTCATTACCATTTTGATGGTGATTTTAACGGTTTGGGGCGGAAATGTTTTTAAAAAAATGAAATTGAAATAATTTAAGATGTTACAATGGCTTATCATATTGGGGTCACTCTACATAGGTGTTTTAATTCTCCTTTCATGGCGCAGTAGAAAAACAATTCAATCTGCCAATGATTTTATGCTTGGGGGTGCAAAGATTGGATTAGTTCTAGGTTTTATGACTTTTGCAGCCACCCTCTTCAGTACATTTACATTGTTGGGAATGCCAGATTTTTCTAGAGTGAATGGAATAGGTGCATGGATTTTCTTAGCTTTTTCAGACACGGTAATGGTTTTTTTAATTCTTTGGTTTGGATTTTATCTTCGAAAAAAAGTGGGGGAGCATCCTTTTCAAGGCATGTCAGCTTTGCTTCAAAAATGTTATGAAAACAAACTGGTAGGTTACCTTTATTTTGCCGCTGTTTTTGTTTTCCTAATCCCCTATGTTGCAATACAAATTAGGGGAGTTTCCATATTTTTATACGCTGCATTTCCCAACTTTATTCCAACCTGGGTGTGGGCTGTATTGATCGTGGTCATCATGATGATTTACTCCGAATTAGGAGGCTTAAAAGCGATTATTTACGCTGATTTTTTACAAGGCACCCTTTTGCTCATCGTTGTTTGGTTTATCGCCTTTTACTGTTTAAATGAAGTCGGGGGATGGGCTGCACTATTTGAAAAAACACAAGTCGCAAACGAACGCCTGCTTTCTACCCCTGGGCCTAAAGGGCTCTTGACTCCTCAATTCCTAATCGCTTCCTGTATAGCAATTCTCATGATTCCTGTAACCCAACCTCAACTTTCCACTCGATTGGTTATTATGAAGGATTACAATGCATTAAAACTCATGGCAGTTGCTGTAGGAACCTTTGCGATGTTAGTCATTTTACCTACCATCATAATTGGATTGTACGGAGCTGTATATTATGCTGAAGCCACTACGGCAGAATTTCTAGGGGGTGTTTTACTTGACGAACAAAGTAATGTAATCGCATCCCTGACCATTATCGGTTTATTTGCAGCTGCCATGTCAACTTCCGACTCCCAACTTTTTGCGATGGGGAATGAAGCAAGAGGACTCTTGAAACTAAAAGACACCGATTCCCTCCGCCCAATTCGTTTGTTTATCCTTTTGTTTGCATTTGCAGCGCTATTGTTTTCAATAGTCGCTTCTGACGAGTTAGTTCTATTGGCACGTTTAAGTTTTTCCGGTACAGCCATTATGGGACCATTAATTATTTTAGGAATAATCGCCGAGAAGCCTCAAGGAAGATTTATGATTTGGATGTCCTTGATCGGTTTAATCGTCTTTATATTAACCCAATTAAATGTATTTCCTCAGTATTTTGGTCCCCTCCGAATGGATTTAATGATCATGATCATTTTGGGAGTTGCTGCCTTTTCCAATTATCTATTCAAGCGTAATGTTTAAAAAAAATAGTTGCTTTTTCCTGTTACTTTTCCTTTTTCTTTCTTGTAAAACAGAGCTCTCAAATACGATTTTCCCTCCCGTAGAATCTACCACAAAACCTTGGACGAGATGGTGGTGGCTGGGCAATGCCGTTGAAGAAAGCACTATTGACGCAACACTTGAGGCCTTTGCCAAAGCAGGTTTGGGCGGTGTGGAAATTGCCAATATATATGGTGCAAAAGGAGCCGAAGATCAGTTTATAGACCATCTTTCACCAGAATGGATAAAAAAAGTGAACCATACACTCGCTACTGCAAACCGTTTAGGACTGGGGGTAGATTTAACTCTAGGAACCGGATGGCCTTTTGGCGGTCCACAAGTTGAGGTTGAATACGCTGCTACCAAAATGCATGTAGAGACTCTTGCTGTTGAAAAAGGAAAATCTCTTGATCGTGATCTTCGCTTATGGAAAGAGAGCACGAACACCGATTTAAACTGTGTCGCTATAATCGCATTCAGTAGTTCTGATGCCTATACTGATCTGACTTCCAGCATACAAAACAACCGTTTACAGAGAAAAGCACAAGCTGAATCCTATTCCCTTTATCTCATTTATCCAGATAAAACAGGCCAAAAGGTAAAGCGGGCTTCTCCTGGAGGTGAAGGATGGACCTTAGATCATTTTTCTACTGAAGCCTTAAATGATTATTTAGAACCCTATGATCAAGCTGTACAGAAATTGAATGGTTCTATTCGAAGTGTATTTAATGACAGTTATGAGGTTTATGGTACAGATTTCAGTCCACATTTTTTTGAGTCTTTTGAGCAAAAAAGAGGCTATGATTTAAAGCCCCATTTAAAGCAATTATTGAGCAACACCTCCGACTCCATCAACAATCGAATAAAGGCAGACTATCGACAAACACTTTCGGACATGCTTTTAGATGATTTCAATATCCCTTGGAATGAATGGGCACATACCAATGGTATGAAAACTAGACTCCAAGCCCACGGTTCACCGGGACAATTAATTGATCTTTACGCTTCAGCGGATATTCCCGAATGTGAAACTTTTGGCTCCATGCCCTACCCTATTGAAGGGTTTCGTCGTCTGGAAGAAAACATCCGTAAAGGGGATGCGGATCCTGCCATGCTTCGATTTTCTTCTTCAGCAGCTCATATTACTGGTAAACCACTAGTGTCAGCAGAATCTTTTACTTGGTTACGAGAACATTTTAAAACGGCTTTATCCCAATGTAAACCAGAAGTCGAAGATTTATTTTTAAATGGAGTAAACCATGTTTTTCTTCATGGATCTACTTATAGTCCTCAAGAAGTAGCTTGGCCTGGCTGGAAATTTTATGCCGCTGTTAATTTTCATCCATCAAACCCCATTTGGGAAGATGCCCCTGAATTATTTAGCTACATCACTACAGTTCAATCTTTTTTACAAGCAGGCGCCCCTGACAATGATGTGCTACTCTATTGGCCTTTTCATGACCTATTTGGTTCCTTCATCCAAGGAAAACGCATGCACCAATTAGCCATTCACGATCTGGATTCTTGGCTTACAGGCACTCCATTTTACGATGCAATTCAGTGGTTAATTAAACAAGGTTATGGATTTGATTATGTGTCTGATCGGTTTTTGGAACAAATCAATATAGAAAACGGGGATTTAAAGTTACCCGGTGGAAATTACAAAGCCTTAATCGTTCCAATCACAAAACACCTTCCTCTTGCTTCCCTAAAAAAACTAATTGCCTTAAAAAAATCTGGTGCTACAATCGTTTTTGAAGGTTTGCCTCAAACAGTTCCGGGCTACCACAATTATATCGCCAAAACCAAAGAAATGGAATCTATTTTATCCCAAGAGCTTATTACATCAAGTCCTCAACAGGATTGGAAATCTGAACTATCTAGAGCAGGAGCGCAAGATGAACAATGGGTCGATACGGGTTTAAAATTCATTCGAAGAAAAGGCCCAGAGGGAACAGTTTATTTTGTGGTAAATCACACCCCTGAAACGATTCAAAAATGGCTCTCCTTGGGAGCCCAATCCAATAGTGTCATTTTTGTGGATCCTCTTACCAAAAATCACGGTCG